>JADMIO010814492.1_pt1 | contig 67334 bp, 82 predicted proteins | sample 8958161 | NCBI WGS metagenome assembly JADMIO01 (sample SAMN16585339, study PRJNA669376) | soil metagenome | isolation source: Crop rotation soil | place: USA: Cullars Rotation, Alabama | collected 2011 | reverse complement strand
GCCGCGACTTCAAGTCACGTGAATTCCAAGCTTCGGATCCCACTGTGCTGGAAAGTAATCTATGAAAATAGTTAAATGTTATAGCCTGCACATTATCAAAATTATTTTTGGCCCAATATAGACAAACTGTTGAGTCCAATCCACCAGATATTAAAACAAGCGCTTTTTTTGTCATCGTCTATGAGATTCTAATCAGGAGGAACATCTACTTCCTTGTGCCCGCTTATCATTTTATCGTATGATAAATTCTCGTAATATTTTTCATAAAACGACACGTGACTTGACTCTAGATTCATTAAAAATTCGTGAACCCTCTGAGCGGCTTCACGTCCCTTCTCCATAGCTTTCACTATTAATGTCTCTCCACTGGTAACATCGCCAGCAGCGAAAACTCTATCGATAGAGGTTTTGAAATCATTAGATATTGCAATTGAGTTACGTTTGCCTGTGTCTAATCCTGCTTTCTTTTGGAGAAAAGAATTTGGCCCCCGTCCTATTGCTAATAATACTGTAGAACATTTCATTTTGAACTCTTTTTCGGGTATAATTGCTAAATTTTTTTTGCCCATGTCATCAGAAGCTGATATGCGTACGCTATTTATTGTTGCATCGGTAATGTTCCCTTTATCTCCTTGAAAAGATTTGGCTTGAACTTCAAATCTAAACTTGACACCCTCTTCTTCTGCTTCATCAAACATAATTGGGTCAACGTGTAATTCGGTCTTTGGGTGCAAACATAAAACAGTAACGTTACCATTACTGAGTCTTAATGCGGTTCTGGCACAATCAAGAGAGGTATCGCCTCCTCCAATAACCAGTATATCATTTCCTAAATCGTATTTTGGCTTTTTTAAATAATTATCCAACCCTCTTGCGAAGACAGTTTCGAGAAATTCATAACCGCTAATCACCCCCTTAAGACTAGCTCCTGGAATATCAAGTTCTACAGCATCTTTTGAGCCGGTTGTAATAAGGACGGAATCATATTCCTCAAGAATTTGTGATAGAGTAATGTCCTTACCTATTGTAATTTTAGTTCTTATGTCAACTCCCAATGATTTTATTTTCTCAATTTCATCAATTAGTATATTTTTGGGTAGATGATAATCAGGAACTCCGTACCATGCTGTTCCTCCTGCCATATCAGATGATTCAAATATCGTTACCTTATGACCATATCTACTAAGAAGAGAAGAGGCCGCCAGTCCTGCAGGCCCTGCACCTACTATTGCTACTTTTTTACCTGTTTCTTTATCAGTGATGGGAGATGGCTGTCTATTTTTTCTCTCCCAATCTGCAATATATCTTTGAATAAGCCCTATCGCGATTGGTTTTCCTGACCATTTTAAGACACAGGCGTCTTCGCATAACCCTTGTAGTTGAGGACAACACCTTGCAGTAACACCTAGCAAGGGATTGGTTTCTCGGATTCTCTCATATGAAGTTTTAAAATCACCGCGTGCAGCTGCTTCATTCATACCACGTACGTCTAGAAGAACAGGGCAGGCATCTATACATACAGGAGTTCCACATAGTAGACATCGTTCCGCTTCTTTGATTACCTCTTCTTCAGAATAAGGTTGTTGAACTTCTGAAAAATTGGTCTTTCTCATTTCAGGATCGGCTTTACGAAAGGGAAAACCTCCCACTCTATTGGGGTTTACCATCTGTAATCAAATTACACTTCTTAATTTATAATACTTACAGCAGTATTTTGCTGCGAACTCTACTTTATCGAATATTAACCGGCAGCATATAGTAAATAGGAAATTACGGCTATAAACAATCCAATGTCAGATAATTCTTCATCAAGATGGACCCTATGTCCTCCTTCTTCTTGTGCCAAACCACTTGCTTCTCCCACAGATTTACCGCGAAGTCTTTTTACTTTGTGTCGTAATGTGTAGTGATCATGGTCTACATCAGATAGATTGCGGAAGGGAATATTGTCCAATCTTGAAATATATCTAGTTGAACTGTTGACGTAATCCTTCCACGTCTTTCCTTCTGGATGGCTGGCCAACATGTAAATTTTGCCTCTATGTTCAAACAATTGTTCTCTTACAACGAGAACCTGCTGATCTAAGCTAGTTTCATTACTTTTGTCATAATTAACAGTTCGAACTGTATAAGAAAATGGTCTACGCTGTCCATCCACAATATTACTGAGCGCCCACTCCTTTTTGTCGCTGAATCTTATGAGCTTGAAACTAAAATCATCATGTTTCTCTATTTTTGCTATTACTTGGTCATCTGAGAAAATTATTGCCTCTGATTCTTTTGGCTTTTTTTTAATCACAAACTGAGAAGACATATGTTACTAACACAACTGATAAACTAATATCTTTCCAAAAGTCTCGTTAGTCAATATAAATAAGCCTAAAAATATTTTGAGCAACATCTAATAAATAAGTTACACTAACTGCATTCAATTGTACTATCTGTTACAAAGATAGTGCCAAAGTGTGAAATTAACTATCTTCGCCTCATACCATGAATTATCACAACTTTTAAATGAATCTGAAACTGGGTAATAACGCCCATAATTCATAGAAAATCATTATAAAGATAGCGCATAATATGTGAACAAAAATGAAAGAAATTCGTCTTAAATTTAACTCAAAGGATAAAGAGAACATCGACAGGCTTAAGGAAAAATACGGATTTAAAACTTCTGAAGATCTGATTAAATTCCTTGTAACTATATTTGCGCAGCACTATGTGGAGTTTTTGTGGGGAGTAAATGAGGCCGAAAAAAATAGTAAGAATGATTTTGAGTTTTATAAAAGATAACTAAAATACTAAAAAAATAGGTATCGTGCAAAAAAAACAAGAATTGGGCAAGATATAGTTTCACAAACTGGCGTCTGATATTTACAAATGCATTAATTTGTTTATGCCTTATTATCTTGATGTTGTTGTATGCGTGAGCTTGACAATATCAAAAACATGTTGAAAAAGGAGATCACTTGCAGAAAAAATAAATAATATGAAAGATAATATTGAATATGAGTCAAGTAAAAATTCCAAGAGATTATCATTCAATAACTCCCTACATCATAGTAAAAGGCGGAGATGCCGCGATTGAATTCTATAAAAAAGCGTTTGGTGCAGAAGAACGTGGTCACATGAAAACTCCAGATGGTAAGACTGCACATGCTGAATTAAAAATCGGTGATTCTGTCTTCATGTTATCTGATGAATTTCCAGAGATGAAAAATCTCTCTCCAAAGTCACTTGGGGGTAGCCCCGTATCATTGTATATGTACGTAGCAGATGTTGATGCGACGTTTGAAAAAGCAGTTTCAGCCGGCGCGAAGGTTTTAGATCAGGTTACAGATCAATTTTGGGGTGACCGTCATGGTCGACTGGAAGACCCCTTCGGCCACCACTGGAATATAGCCACTCATGTAAAAGACCTTTCAGAAGAAGAAATGAAAAAAGCGGCAGAAGAGGCATTCTCCAGAATGTCAAAATAAACTTTCATAGGAATTAATTATTGAATACATATTTACTATTTTATGAGCTAGACCAATCCTCATTTTAATATCGATCTGGATAATACTATTAAAGTCGAACAATTATTTAATTTATCTTACTGCAAATAATCGAACCATTATAAGTTTAAGTTCCAAACTTCAATATCGATCAAAACATTTAAGGTATGTAAATAATTGCCTTCTACAAAGTTAGCTCTTAAAATACTTTTTTGAATTATTCATGATTAATAGAATGAGCGAGAATTTTGTCAAGGTTGCAGAAATTAAGGATATTGGACCTTCAAGCATGAAGGCAGTTGATGTAGAAGGAGAAAAAGTTTGCATCATTAATGCGGAGGGGAGTTATTTTGCCATAGGGAATGTCTGTACCCATGTTGGAGGTCCTTTAAATGAGGGCACCCTTGAAGGATATGAAGTTGAATGTCCTTGGCATGGTTCCAAATTTGATATTAGGTCGGGTAGTGTAACCAAACCCCCAGCAGTTCGAGCCGTTTCAAAATATGAGGTAAAGTTAGATGGTAATAACATACTAGTTAGAAAACAAAGATAAAAAAAACCGCACTATATGGCGGAAGTCTCAGTCAGCAAGTACCCTAAAGCTAAAGGAAATTTTTCTTTTGCAGAATTTGTTCCACTTGTGCAGTCATGTCTTGTCTTGTATGGATTAACTCTAATAATTTCACCCGAATCTATTACCCCATAATCCAAATGGTCCAGAGTGTCCAAATGGTCCTGACATTACTTTTCCAGGATAGCCCATGTGACCAAAAGAACTAATTTCTTTACCTTCTGACTTATATAGAACGTTACCGTTTCCCGCATCTATCAATATTGTATAGGATATCTGTTTGTTCGTATCAATTGCGAAATAAGTATATGTTAGATAACCTTGTGTGACTCCCAAATGTCCACCCACCACAGTCGCATTACTAAGCTGTTTCTGTGCGGTATCTGCTCCAGCTGAAAATGATATCTTTGCATTTTGTTTTAATATGTTCCCTATATTTTCTACAACATTTACTGAACCATTGATTTTAGGAATTGAACTATCATGTGCATTCATGTATTGCTTATGAAAGTTTGGGTTCATACTACCGTTAATAGCAACTTGTTGTCTATTTTGAGCCCATGTAGATGCTACAGATGATATCAATAATGCAGAAAATAAAATTCCAGCTCCCACAATCACGTAAATAGTCATTGCTTTTTTGTTTGCTAATATTCCTAGTTTAGTCATAGAAATCAAATCTGGAAAGATGATATTAACTATTGTTTACCTATGACACGTAACTTAGTTACTTAACGGGCATATCATTTTCTTTTTTTTTGGTTGCAATGCACAGTAGGTATTAATATTTACATGATTGATACATTAGTTGATAATTATAATGCGGATTTTAACTCTATCTAGCGACTGTATTCATAATAGCCATTCTCACCAGTTCTGTTCGGGTAAAATGTTTGGTTGGTCTGGAAATTACATTTATTGAAGCAACTTGGTCCACCAATATAGAGACAGAATCTACATCAGGAAGGATATACTCCTCAAGCTCTATGAAAATGGGGAGCTTAATCAAAGCAAGCTTATGAGTTATTGTGGATTGAACAATGTAAAACATAAGGTTATCCTAGATGATATGGTGAGGAAGGACATGATAATTAGAACGGAAGAGCGCTGGGGTAATAAAAGTATAATAAAATACAAAGTTTCAGAAAAAGGCAACGATATTCTGAAAGAAATTCTAGAGCCCTATGAATCGTTGTTTCCTAGGAGTGAGAAAGAAAATAACCATGATATCAGTCATTGAGGTGTTATTGACGAATGTGTCTACAAGTAACATAGTTACTGCATTGTTTATAATTGATCGGTTTTCAATCATAAAGTGATTAACTTTCATGAGTGATCCCAAGAAGACGGATGAAGATAAGAGTAGTAAAGTGTCCAGAGACAATCTGTTCCAAATAATGGATGGTATAATCCAGCAGCTTAACATCACGAAAAAGATGTTCATCATAATGATTGTTACTATAATGATTATTCCTCCATTGGCATTTGCTATTACTTTTGCCTTATTAGGGCCACCATTTCCGTTTGATAATTTTAGAATGCAACATGAAAATTTTGGTCCTCATCCATTTTTTGGTCACTATTTTGGCTTGGTGCGTTTTGTTCCATTTCTAATAGCCCTGATATGGCTAGGAATTGGCATAAGGCAATGGTTTGTTCTATCCGGTTGGACAAAAAAGTATGAACGCTATAAAGAATTGCAGAAAAAAATTGATGAGAAGTTGGATTACGATGAAAGTGATGATAATGAATCCAAATGATAACGTAAATAACTACAATTATAAAATATTGATAATAGTTTGGCAAAAATGAAATGGAATACCAATTCTGGTAAAATTGATAAACAAAAGCTAAACGACTCTACTTCTTTATCGAATATTGTTATTGATTTTTTGCGTAGCTAGTCATTCCTGTAAAGTCAATTGCAACACATTTCTCATCCCCAATTACCCATGCATTGTGACCAGGGGGAATGATTCCAACATCACCAGGCCCAAATTCTTCCTCTGTGCCATCATCCATAACTACTTTCATTCTTCCAGATACTACATATTGTGTGTGTGGTGCTTGACAACTGTTAGTTTTCGCTATTGGTTTTACGCATTTGTCCCAACTCCATCCGGGCTCGAATTCGGCTCTTCCTATCGTAACGTCACTGAATGTCGCGACCTCTACCTTACCCTTTTCAAACGTTCTTGTTTCATCCGGTGAAGTGTTAAGGTTTTTCTTAATTATTTTTGCCATTGATATTCAAGTCATACACGATTTGATAATTATTAAACATTTATCAAATTTATGATACCCAAATGAGAAAAAGTCCAAATATTCAATAGCTAAAAAAGCCTCACATGTTTGGGATCATCTTGTGAAAATCCGATTTGTTGTGAAAAAAACTATATTGCGTGATAAATATTAGAAGAAATGAAATGTCAAAATATGAAAAAACATTGGATATGATATTCGGGAGATGGAAGAGTCAGGTACTGTATGTGGGTGTAAAATTAGGTGTCTTTGATTGCGTAACATCGAATCCGAAATCTGTCTCTAATATTTCGGAGGAGTTGAATCTGGACAATAAATTGGCATATCGACTCTTGAGAGCACTTGGTTCTCTTGGGTTATTGAGGGAAGGTGCAAACCAAGATTTTTCAATTACAGAAGAAGGAGAATTTCTTAGAAGTGACAATCCACAGACATTAAGAGGAATAGCATTGCTGGAAGAGGGTCAAGAGCATTATGCACTTTGGAAGCATTTACATAATATGATTAAAGATGGGAAACAAAACGCTTTTCCACGCGAGTTTGGTAAAAAACTATTTGAATTTGCCGACTATAATCCTTCATATAGAAAAGTTTTCGACGAAGCTATGAGTAGTTATTCTAGTATTCAAACTAAATTGGTATCAGAAGCACTTGATAACTATGATTTTTCAAATGTAAATTCTGTATGTGATGTTGGTGGAGGCCAAGGACATTTGCTTTGTAGTCTACTTGTGAAATCTCCTCAGCTCAATGGCATTGTATTTGAGTTAGAATCAGCTATAAAGAACAAGGAATTTTTATGGGCAACCAAAATGGGTTTAGAAGATAGATGCAAGTACATTGCCGGAAACATGTTTAATGAAGTTCCTGCTGCTGATACTTATATAATGAAAATGATTCTACATGATTGGTCAGATGACGAATGTGTTAAAATACTTTCCAATATACATCATGCGTCACCCAAAATAGGAACAGTACTTATTGCCGAACATCTAATTCCGGGACCAGATATTCCGCATTTTTCAAAGATTTTTGATATTCATATGATGTGTGTGGCGACTGGAAAGGAACGAACGATTGACGAATACAATCAATTGCTAAAAAGCGCTGGTTGGAAACACTCCAATACATTACCCTCTCGTTCCGGATCAATGGGAGTAGTTGTGGGTATTAAGTAGATCATTCAATGGCATGACCTTCATCAAATACTCACTACAGCTATCCTAAAAGTTATCTTTTAAATTGAGAGGATTGTGTTTGCCCAGAAATAAATTTCTTGTAATGGATAAATGCATCTATTATTTGCCAACCCAAATAAGCTATGGTTATTATCCACATGTAAGGGTACTGAACATGAAGAGATGCAACAATCCAAAGTACTATGCCAATAACTAAAATGATAATTCCCCTTCTTATGAAGCCTAGGTAGATGTGTCCAACTCCGGCTACCAAAATTGCAAGTACAATAGTTAATGCAAGGCTTTTTGCCAATTGATAATAACTATCCAATAAAACGTTAATAGGATTTTCGTATTTTATTTAATAGAAATACAAGCCTGAAAACCTAATAAATTTTTTCTACAATAATGAAGCTTCATGTAGTTCATTTAATATTGGAATTATCACAGAAAGTGCTTGCTTTTCTCCAAGCGTTACAGTTGAGTCGATTTCAAGAGCAATAGAGAGCATCTCTCGGTCCTCTCTTGAGGTGAATACTGAATTTCCAGTTATCTCAAATTTACTACTATTTCTCAGTAACCATTCCTTCCATAATTTTGTTCGTCCTAAATTTTGTTCCAAGGCAGTAATGGTATAGTCAAGATCAATTCCTTTCTCTTTATCGAGCAGATTTAATTTTATCATTGGAAAGAGAATGTTTCCGCCTCTAACATTTTGATGTGTTTGATTAAGTTTCTCAATGATTTCATCCTCGCTCTCATTAGTTTCTGCTAACTCATAGTTTGGAAAGAAATAGGCAGCTAAATTTCTATTCCAATCATAAACTTTGTAAATCGTATCTTCATATTCCAGACTCCATTTTGGTTTCTTGTTATTACCGTCAAACATCGAACTACTAGTAGATTGACAGAATATATCTAAATTGGTATAGCTTATCTCTAGTCACCAGAGTACTTTATGTCAATACTAGTTTTAGACTATGTATACTTCAGAAATCCTTATTTAGAATCGATAAAATAGAGCGCTATTGAAGTCATATGGTCACGTAGTAGTATACCTTCTTGCTCTTAAATTAAACACCTAAAACTCGTCAATATGACATTTTCATTGGCGTTTGCTGGAAGTAAAATGGACTTAATTTGGATAAATCTTTTTAAAAGAAATTTTCTTAGTTTAATTGAAAATAATAATGAAGAAAAATATAACAGAAATACTTGTTCCTATTGTTATTGGGTCTATGTTGCCTTCACTGATGATAGTAACGAGTTCGCAGATTACTTTTGCTGCGTTTTCTGATCCCCAAGCATTTATGAATATGACAGAGGAGCAAAGACTTCAAGCGGCCGAAAAAATGACTAAAAACGAAAAGGAGGCGATAATGAATGAGTTTTCTAAACAAAATACTACGATTAATGAAAATATGAATGAGACTACTATGACCAACAATAAGACGGCCCCAAGTGGCAATTTCGTTGATGCGGGAGATGGATTTCACAAGGCCGACGGTATTGCCAAGATAATTAGCCTTGCAGATAGTCGAACTTTCCTGAGGCTGGAAAATCTAAAAACTACTAACGGACCAGATCTCTATGTTTATTTATCCGTGGGTAAGGATACATCGGATATTGTGAATCTTGGGAGGTTAAAAGGCAATATTGGAAACCAGAACTATGAAATTCCTACCGGAACAGATTTATCGAAATATAATACTGTCCTTATATGGTGCAAAGCCTTTTCGACGCTATTTGGTAGCGCAAAACTTTCAAGTCAATAATAGGAAATATTGGGTATCCATGAAAAAAAGAACAATTATCATATTAGTCATTATTGCTATAGTTGCAATTCCAATTGCATTGTATACAATTCTTCCGCTATTTACTAACAAAGTGGTAGACGAACCATTGCCTATTGCATCTGGTATGACTCTAACTGTATTTGAAAATGAGAAATTCGTCGAACAGAAAGGCTAGTCAGAACTAGATTCATAGAGAATTGAAACTCATATATTTCTTTTTTGGGATATGAAATCTCAAGAAAATGGGATGAGGTAAAACATGAACGAAAACATTACGATATTTGACAAAATCCAAGAACTACGGAAAATTTGCAAAATAGTTTCAAAATTAAAATCACAGTTAATAGAGGAGTTACCACACTATGGACACAATGCACTCTTTTTAGATGATGAGCAAATAACCACTGGTATGCTAAATAACATAACAGAAATTACAATACACCTGATTACTGGGCAGCTTCTTTACTTTCATAAGGAACAATCTGCATTTGTAGACTTGACTGGGCATAATCTAATGGAAAACTTGGAGCGAATTGTTACAAAATATGAACTTGATATGCCACAGACTGAAATTCTGTCAAGCTTGAATAGGGAAGATTTATTTAACTATCTCGCAATTGCAAAAAAGGCAAACAACAGTCTACAATTGGTTAGAATGAAACTAAGGGGCCATTTGACCCAAGTACATTTGTGGCCAGATGGATTTGACTTGTCGTTAGAGTGGTTTACTGAAAACAGTAATCAACAGATTGGTATTGGTATATCCCCTGGAGAGAGTCAATACGAAACACCTTATCTTTACGTAAATCCTTATCCATTTGTTGAAAAAATGCTAAAAGAACAATTGTTCATAGGACAGTGGCATACATCGGGTTGGTCTGGAATTAAAGTAGAATGGAAAGAGCTTCAAAATATGAGTGTCCGAGAAATCTCTGACAATATTTATGAGTTATTTCTAATTGCTCGACGAAATTTTGAGTAAAGAAAATTGCATTTGTTTTTTGCCTTCATATTTTTAGATCAAATCTAATATGATTTCAAAATACAAAAAGTATTCTTCATAGTTCCATAAACCGTTATGATGCTAAATAAAAAATTGAATACATATTACCTTCTGAAAATAGGGAGTTGCCCTGAAATTTCTTGATAATCTAGAATTTAGAGAACAAAATGATCAGATCGGAGTAAATTCATCCATTATTATGTTCTTTTTACTAATTAACTTAAATCTCCAGAAACATGATATAATGTAAACGAATTGAATTGAACGGTGCTAATGAAATGAATATTCGAGAGTTAAAGGAACGTGTTCACCAAGATGCTGTGAGAGCAGATGAAAATTATAGGATAGGTGTAGAAATAGAAGGTTGTTTACTTGACAACAAATCTATCCCCGTTGATGCGGAGCCATTAATAAAAGAACTTCATGGCACGATTTATGAGATAGATTATGAATACGGTCGCTGTCAATTTGAATACAAAACGTTTCCTGTGGGTATGGACAACCTTGACTATCTTAATATCGTATTTGAAAATTTTATGGAAAATCTGGCTAAATCCATAAAAAAAGTGTATAAAGAAAAAGAAGTAATTCCAGTTTTTCTTGGCGCCAACCCCTCACCTGAAATAATGAAAGAAGGTATGATAACTGATAAGCCACGATATAATAAGATGGCATTGTGGCAGAACAATCTTCCAAATGTTGAAATTGACGGTAACAAATTTAACGCTGCCCATGTCGCCACAGCAATTCAGGGATATCATCTTCATCTTCAAGGAAAAAATCCAAAAAATACTGCAATCATGTTCAATCATATTCTAAATATAATTCCGTCCGCAATCGTACTAGGTGCGAACAGTAGATTGTTTGCCGGTAGGATATATTCTCTTCATGAACCAAGAATTCACCTGTATGATCAATCAGAACAACAGAATTCAGGATTCCCTGCTGTTCCCAGATACTTGGACGGCGTAGAAAACTATATCGACTACATTGTATCACGTGAACCAAATACAACAAAAGACTATCTGGCACTTGAGAAAGAAAGGCATGATGATACGCGAATCCGTATTGGTGCTGACTCATACAGAGTAGAAACCAGAATCATGTCTGTTCAGCCCACTCCAAAAAGCTTACTGGCAATGGTTGAGTTTTTTATTGGTTATTTGAGTAGAGCCATCCATGAAGAAAGGGAGTTAAGACCGCTTCCTACTTTAAGGGAAGAACGGATGGCATCTGTCCGATACGGATTTAATGCCAAAACTCATTTCAACATCATAGACATTGTAAGAAGTCAACTTAATTTTGCACGAAAGGGTTTGTCTGATCTGGGTATCAACGTAGGATTCCTTGACATACTCGATAAAAGATTAGAAAATAGAGTTTCTCCAGGAGAATATGTAGCTAGAATGTGGAGTGAAAAATTCAACGGGTCAGTTAACGAAACAGTGTACGAAATCATATCTGATATCTGGCAGAGGACTAAGGAAAATCAACCTATCACTTGACATTTTTAGTATTCATTTACTGATAAATCTGTACCTGATGTTCAGGACAGACAATTTACGGCATACTAATGCATATAGTATAAACTATGAAGAGGATTCTGAATCAAAACTCGGTTCTTTACATCTTGCTAAAAAATGAGATAAAGTTTATACAAGGATTGTGGATACTAGATTGCCAGGAATCTAAAATCTGACTTCGGATAGGTACATTAAGAACTGTTGTTTCTCTTGACCGTACACTCTTTATTTGTATACTCACGACATTTGTCACTGTGTCGCCATTGTCCGTTATTAAAATATTCCAAGTGTCTTGTGTTATCTGCTTTTGTAGCTATACGTTCTTGACCATTTTTTGCAGCCGTTGGCTTTGGCATCATTTCAACTCCTCTTCTCATAATAGTTTAATATTACTGGCGGACCTTAAAAACCTTGGCCAAAAAATGCTCTTTTTCTGGATCTTCGTTGAACAGATAATTAACTGAAAATATTAGGAAAACTAAATATTATTTATGATTAATAGTTATGATACTATCAATAGTAATTGTCAAAGAATGTTTTCCAATCTCAATCGATTTTAAAGTGGATGCAGTATTGAATTTGAATCAGCATCTATATTTGTACTGCCATATTTGGTATTAGTTCATCTTGATCATGGCATTAATCCTTTCAATAATTTATTTTTTAGATTCCACTCCTTTTAAAAAGCAAATTAGTTAATAACTATCGTTCATCGCTTATGACAGAAAGGATCAAGATAATATACTTCTTTGTACCGACTAATTTGATGACTATTCTCGATGTATCTGAAAAGTGGAGGAATGGACATAACAGAAGTTTTAGTAATTTTGATCCTGATGATGATAGACTCGAAGTACGTGCAAATGGTAACACTTTATGCCTCATAGATGGTAACGGTAATTGTACAATTGCGGGAGATAAAAGGAGAATATATTTTCATTATAATAATTACAATGCGATACTTACCGTTGTGCTGATTCCTCATTTTGAGAGTATGAAGGATAATTGTTCACTAAAAATGAGATCAAGACACAATGAACAAGGCCAATCATGTAAAGGAGGCGTTCCCTTAGATCCTAATAAATTTGGCGGATATGGATTTGCGGTCAATACCAAAGGATGGAATGCGAAAAGAGAACCAACACACAACTGTCATGATCAACACCAGTCAGGCTCTATTCCAAGGAATCTAGAAAATGATAAAGCTGTGAGATTACGACAAACGGTTAAAGGTGAGTCTGGAATGGTACATCAGATAGGGGAGATTGACTATATGGATGGAAATGGATTTCATAAGGTAATGGACATATTTGATAGTTCACCCGAACCATGGATGGTGGATAAGAACCTTTACGAGATGAAGTCATATTTTTGGATTAGGAATAATGGTTCTGGTTGTATTACAATCAGGGATGTGAGTTTGGAAATTCTTCCATAGAATTATATTTTCTGTTAGTTTGATATCTGAACTGAATTAATAAACAACCATTTTGCTTCATCAAAAGAAATTTCAACTACAAGTTTATAGTTTCGAGGTGCTACGTCATTTGGTACGGTAAAACTGAAATTTGCACAATCTTGTGTAGTGAGATTCCCACATTCCTTGCTTATTATATCAATGGCTGTGATGTTATTATTCGCAATTATATCCTCTGTCTCAGAATCGTTAACCAAATAGATCTTGGTAAACATTGGTGCAAGATTCGAACCACAGTTATCGTTACTATCACATTCTAATTCTAGAGATGAACTATTTATTTTCTTGTCTAATACCATGTTGTCCACAGATTTTGCTTTAACATTTTTTTCGGTTACAGTTTCATCCCCATAATCAATCGAAAAGGAAGGGGCTAATCTGTATTCACCTCTATCAGTAATGATTTTAGCAATGGGTATGGTATCGAATGGAACAGCAGGGAATTGAATTGCGTAAACCCGGCCAAACTGCATAGTTAACGTATTTGTTGTTAAAATGAAAATGATTCCAAATAATAAAACATACAGACTTGTTGTTGTCATCCAAGTAACATAAGGGAGTACTTAAATAAACCTTATGAGCGTTGCAACCTGGCCACTAATCAAGCAAGGTAAATATTTTTTACATAGATATGAATAGATTTCAATATTGAATCTTCGTGACTCTACAAATGATTCCAAATCACCCAATGACCTTCACGTTAGGCTGGGTAACTGCGTCTGTAACCTGTGAATTAACTGTAGTGGGAAATGAATCTATTATTAAAACAGGTTGCTCTAGATTGGATGGTAGGTCACTAGATGAAGATGTTTTATTAAGAAAAGTAAAATTGTAACTAAGTCTATTTTCATCGCGATCATAATGTGAATTTAATAACTCTACCTCAAACACATCTTCTTTTCCGCCTGCTAATATCACCAACGCAGCATTTGGCGGATCTGCTTGAAAACTATCTGAGCCCGATGACCAATTGCCGATAAAGTCATCGATACTTTGTGCCTGCACTACTCTGTGTGGTCTGTCAGAAAACAATATTATTTTATCAGATAAATCATCAAGTTGCAATAAATAAGAAGTAGAATTGATTTCAGAAATTGAACCCGAATGAGCATTTTGAATTGCAATAAATTTAGGTTCATTATTTTCGTTAGAATTCATCGTATTTTGTGCTCCTTCGGTCGATGATAATGAAATTAGCATGCCGAAAACGGAGAGTGCATATAGAATTATCAAATTATTTTGAATACCCATTTTTGGAAAATAAAAATTGAAATATTTAAATGTATTTTGCTAGATTGTTCATCTACAAATTGTTGCCATGCATTTATTAAATGAATTAATTTCTGTCCCAAAATTGGTTGTAAAAGCCAAATTCATATAATCCCATGTTCAAAAAAATTAAGGTAAATAAGACTGCAATATTTCTCGTGTGTTAATCTATCTGTAATAGATTTAGGAATCCATAATAGATTCAACTTATTAAAGACAGGTTAGCGTTTTTATCGCTTTTCCAGATTAGAGAACCATTTACCTGATATTCTTTTCCCAAGGCGTCATCGCCTATGTAAAACTGAATTGTACCTTCTAACGCTTCTTGTGATGCCACATGTTTCTGTAAAGTAGGATTGATGCTACTGAAGTATCCATAAATTTGAAATATTTTCGATTCCCCTTCGTCTGTGACCTTTAAAAGACCATGTAACATACGTCCACTTGAGTTGTTCAGGCGAAATCCTTCTTTATTCTCAGTGGTGAAGGAATAGTCGCAGTTATCTGTCGGACAAATATCGCTTCGGTTTGATATACCAATTTCAAAATTTTGAATATCATAATAGACGAGATTTGGATCAGATTTGTCTTCGTGGTCTTCAATTATCGATGCATTTATCGAAATACTATCAGCGGAAACATCGGCTAAGTCTGATTGACCGTTTAACTCAACTGACAAATTAGATGAGACAATAACTACAAAGGAAAATAAACAGGATGTGATAAGAATAGGTAACTTGATTTTCTTTATGACGCAGTTTGATATCAATCAATCACTCATATGAGCAAGATACTATTATCTATTGCTTGAGTTTTTTTAATTCTTAAAAAATAAGACAATTTTCTAATTCAACATATTTAGCGCCGAATGACTTCCCGCCTCTAAAAAGCATTGGCATGTTATAACACCTCAGGAAAAACCATGCTCACTACAATATAATGGGTATCATCCATATTTCCTCTAATTGATACTAGGTAATTTTTGATAAATCACATGTGTCGTTGGATAAACCACAGGCTTGATTCATCGATGAGATATTATTCATTCTTGTCGACGTCTTACCAAAATAGATTGTGTTGGGAAATTTGGTTTATTTGAAGATGATAATAATCGTTATTATCACAATTATTAGAATGCCAAATCCAATCATAGCCATAATCTTTAACTTATTAAAAGTTAGTTTCATTTCCAATGTAGTGCAATAAAGGTAATAATTATTTGTGACGTTTGTGAATCTAATTTTAAGTCCTCGTGAAGTTGAGTCGTATGGACAGGTAAGGATTATCCGATATTTTTTTGTTATTCGATAGATAATATGACAATTACATTTTAGATGAAGTAAATAAGAATCATTTTGCATAATACATGATTTTTACGGGTGTGATGATGTTTAATGTTTCTACCAGAATTTTTGTTCCTTACGCACGCCTCCAATCGCTTCCTCTTCATTTGAGAGATATCCCAATCCCTATATTGTTTGTTAGCAACAGCTAAATATTGTACGCTTTCAAATAAATAAAATAGTAACAAATTGATTTTGATCGTGGTAAAACACAGGAATAACTGTGGTGTAAATAATTCTGTATCAAATAAATAAAGATTCAAGATGCAAATACAGTTTTTGTCTAATCAAGATAAGAGTTAAAATCCAATATCATTCGTAATATTCATTCATATTACGGAAGGAATAAAGCTAGACTTAACAATGAGTTACAGTGGGAACGACGATAGTGGTCGTGAAGGTCGACGAAGTTTTGGCGCAGGTCCAAAACCAGTTGAAATGGGAAAGGAATACGAAGTTGAAATATCTGAAATAAGTAGGAGAGGCGATGGAATTGCAAGAGTCCAAGGATTTGTAATTTTCGTTGCAGGTGCAAAGGCTGGACAGAAGACAAAAATAAGAATTACCAGTGTTGGAGACCGATTTGCAAAAGGAGAAGTCGTTTAATAGCAAAGTTTTCCTCTAAAATTTATAGTCGGTGCTTATCAGTAAGCGATCCTAATGTTAGGACTATTACTTTGACATAGGCTTTATTTCATTTGTTGTTATATTTTGGGTTATAAATAAAGTATCATTTTCAAAACTAATTCATTCTGTACCCAGAAGAAACCAAAACCAAATCTTATAGATAATGGGCCGTTCATATTTGATTAGTAATTAGAATAAAATTGTTCTTTATAAAATACAATAAAAAGCAAACCGTTCAACTACACGTATTAAACTTTGTTGTATATCTGAACCAATGAGTGTAAATTTGCATAACAGGAACTATAAAAGACATGGAAAATAATACTAAAACATGCGGTGTTCAAATATGAAAATTTTAATTCTATTTCCAACTAGACAAGGTAGAATCATTCGTGGGATAAGCTCAACATGATAAAGCCTAAACCCACAATTAGAGCAATAGTGTATTCGGAAGAGAAACTAAAACTGATCGGCAAAAAATTGGCGAATCCTAGATTATCCGAATATCGGAAAAAGGAGTATATTAGACGTTTTGTAGGTGAGCATTGTGCCATATGTCATGAAGTCCCTACAAAGATCGTATGTTATGATATGGGAGGTATTTCATTGGTTGAGAAATATTGTGATAAGTGTATAGGAAAAATAAAGATGACTTGACCTGATCATAGACAATACTTGATCTTTAACAAAATATAAAATAGAATCATTACTATCGAAGCAATAAATATGATATTGTAGATAGACTAGAATGGACGCCAATGTAATTGATAGAATCAAACGATTTCTATATGAAAATGGTTATCCTGCTGGAAAAGGCGATATCGATTGGATATTAGACCAAATGAGTGAAGAATTGGAATACACGGCTGAGGAAAAAGGAGATGTTGTCCAGAGACAGCTAATATGCGAGGTTATAACAAGGAGAAAAGAAATTAAGATAATATCAGAGCTTCCTGGTGTTTCTAAAGAAAGAATCAAAATGAATGTCTATAATAAGGAACTTGAGATCGACGCAGAGAGTGAGAAAAGACGGTATTATGAAATTATTCATTTACCCATCGACGCAAATACTAAGCAATTAAAATCTACAATTATAAACGGAATACTCGAGATAACTTTTGAAAAATAAATGTAATTAATTAATCAAAACATGCGCATAAAATGTTAGTAATAAAAAGATGATTTTTAAATCTCATGCAATTGTAGTAGGTTTTATTCCTATTGATTATCACGGATATTTTTGTATTCTTTATTAGGATCGGCTTGCTCAGTAGGAACGCCAGCCATTCTCTCATTTACAATCCTGACATTTTCTTTATTAAGAGGTGATCCAGAACCATCAGTTCCAGGCGGATCCTCGCCATAATAGTATTTTTGGTGTATATCAATTTCATTACTTTTTAGCCACAAGTGTTTGCCGTCAAATACATCAACCAAATTTTTCGGTATCCAAAAGCTTCGTTTCTTTAAACTCCCTTTTTCTACTCGCAGATGATAAATGGAGACATTTTTTACCCTTCCCAAATCTTTATCATCGTTTGTTCTAACTTTTTCACCTTTTAGTTCTTGCCATGCGACAGTAGGTCCGGTAATATTTTCGCTAGACATGACAAATAATGCTCAACATTTGATATAAAGTGTTAAGCTTAAAGCTAAAATTGTTAAATTAATTGCTGTGAATAGAATAGCTAATGTCTAAGGTAAAAATCTCAGGAAAAAAAATGATTCATAGAAAAGTCAAATCTTTTGAGGGCGAGGACGTGGGTAAGATAGAAAGCATTTCTGCAGATCATGTTGAAGTAAAGCACGATAAAACTCGATTTTTCATTCCCAAGTTGCATATAAAAGACTATGATAAAGACAATCTTTACATATTGTTGTCTATGGACGAAATCAAAAAAAGATATGAAAGAGATACACCTCCACTTTCTTCGGAAATTCGAAATGATAGCATCCAGAATAATGATAAAGTAGCAGGTTACCATGAGGTAATACCATTTATGGCAAAAGAGCCAGATTTAGAATTGAAAGGAAAGGTGTCTGGAACAACTATGACTATTCCTTGGGAGAATGTAATTCATAAACACGTAAGAACCTCAGATAATGTAGATATTGGTGATGTAGATAGAATTGGTAATGAATTCATAATAGTAAGAGAAGGGGTTGCAAAAGTCCATCTATATTATATTCCAAAACCTTACATTACTAATTATGATGGTAGCTCTATTTGGATCGATGTACCAAGTGGTCTCGTAAGCCTTAAATTTGAAAGAGAACATGAACCCACGAAAGAAGAAATTGACATACTTATGAGTGAAATTCCTGATTGAATAAGAAAGTATAGTATGAGAATAATTTACGATACCAATTCAGAGCAACGCTTAGGTATTATATGAAAAATTTAATAGTAAATTAGTGCACATTTTTTTGCTTCTTCATAATTAAATTCGAATTTTAATTAGGTGGAAGTATCAGATTTAGTATACCTCAATTTTAGAAATAAGAGGAAAAGGTTTAGCGATACACCGATAGCATTTGCTACAACAATTATTATATCTCCCTTTAGTATCCCGTAAAATACCCATAATGAAAGTCCACCTATAAGGGAAATTATAAGCCATTTGGACACATCGTCCGTTTTTTTCGATTTGAGAGATTTCCTTATCTGAGGAACCGTACTCCATAAACTGAAAAATGTGGCCAGAATTCCCACAAGAGAAATTATGTATTCATTTGTTACCATGGAAAGACTTGGATCTTGAACTTAATACCTCAATTTAAGTATACCAAATCTTTCTGAAGTGCCTTAATTTGTTTGGATCAATATAGGTATAACCGCACTACAAGTAATCTGTGACCTTTAGATTTTTACTATCATTTACAATTTTTTTTGCCTCATTTATATATGACACCCTTGATTTGATTTTCGAAAACTCCTGCAAGAATTCAATCTCCCCTTTTAGAAATCCTATTCTGGAATTGAACAGCGCATTAAAAACGATTTTTTGATTTATTCGTTCTAATTTCGCAAGTCTGTGATAAAGTCGGTTAGCATCTTTCAATATCCCATTATCATGTAGAACATTTACAAAACTTCTCTTTGGTAAGTTTAGTATACCATCGTTCACAAATCTGACGAACACTGATAAGACCTTAAAGTAATTTTCTTGTCCTGTATAGCCTATAATAGTTGCAGGAAGCAAACGCAGAAACCTGAGGGACTTTGTGTTAACATGCTTTTCATCTAGAACGACGATGGATCTACCAAATGTCAGAATAGCGTTAATTATCTGATTTGGTAGACGTGCGTCCAAAGTATCAGAGTCGGATTTAAGCTCAATTGGGTAGAACGATATAGAATCTACACTACACTTTTCGATTCTAGCAAACTCCGTCAATTGCCCCGTCCGCATGAGTACATTGTAATAAAAATCGTCTGATCCAGCTAACTCAGATTGCATTTTATTTCTAGAGAGAACTGCGATTACCAGATCAAATTGACCAAAGTAAGCTTCATTCTTTATTCTTATTTCATCTCCGGGATTTACAAACGAAATTGAATTTCCTTTATTATCTAGAACACGGCCCGACACCAGAGAGCTGACGAACAAATCTTTTAGCTTGGTTTCGTTCAATCACTTATCGCCTTGCTAAAGTAGTATGAAGTAAAATATGTACATACATGGACAATATTATTTGCCTTTTGAGTTGTAGATGCTTGAGTAATATCGAATTAGAATACTGTCTAATGGACAAGCTTAAATGATGTTGCTTGTTTGTATTTAGAATGTTTTTTGTTATCTTAAATAGAATAATGGGAGAATTCCTTTTTAGATACCACTAGTATTGTAAAATTGGAATAATAAATGAATACAGAAGTCAAAAGAAAAACATTTTCCAAAATTCTTGTTGCCATACACGAATCTAGCAAATCTGCTGACAAAGCAGTGGAATATGCAACTAGAATTGCTCAAGACTATAATGCAATATTGGTTATCCTTTATGTCGTTCGTACGCAATCCAATTTGGATACTGTAAACCTCCCCAGCCACGTGATTCATTTCAAGAAGCAAGCAGAATCATATCTTGGCAAAATTTCTGAAAAAATATACAAGCACAGTGATTCAGAAGGTATTGTAAAAATTAAGACCGAGATTATTGCTTCAATCAAAATTTCCGATGCAATTGTAAGTTACGCAAAGGATAAGCACATAGATCTAATTGTAGTTGTTCCAAGAGGAAGATCTAAGCTTAGGAGTTTGGTACTCGGTAGTGTTACTTCTGATGTTGTAAGGCTTGCTCATTGTCCGGTTCTAACTGTGCGATAGATAGAAAATATCAATGATTCTGAATTAATCAAAATTATGATAGCCTGAATTATTGGTTTATCACCAAATGTCAAATCTTTTTGAAATTGACATACTCAGGGCAACAAATTCAAGGAACATACCTGAACTTTGAATAGAATCCATTTTTACCAGATGAGTCCCATTCAAAACCAAGATCCCTGTAGGTATTTTTGATGGAACGAGCTATTGCGGGATCAAATCCTGGTGCTACAGTAAATGACGGATTTGTTACCAAACTATCAATATCAGCGTTGTTACCTTTTATCGCTTCAATCTCTAATTCCATGAACTCTGGAATATGAAGTCTGCGAAGTCTTCCGTGAATTTCAAAGGTTATAGGAGCAGTCTTTATACCTAGTACTTCACCTATGAGGTTAGCTGCTGCAGCGAAGAATCCCCCTGATTGTCCTGAAAATATTTTGGATAATCCATCCACCTGTTCTTGGCTTGATCGATTGTCTATGTAGAAAGCTGCTTTCATTTTGGGACCGGTGAACATATTCCCAGGAGCCATGAATACTGCTACCACGTTTAATCCTTCAAGTTGGATACTATCAAAGTGACCTTTTTCTATATGCCAAGCAACGACTGCGTTGCAATGCCCCTTATCGGGATCTTGGAGAAATATGCACGGGCAAATCGAGTCACAGTTGCAGCCTTCAAAGTAGTCACCCTCAAGTCTCCAATTTTGGGAAATAGTTTTAGACATTTGATATCTATCATAAACACGGTCTTTTTAAATATAAGGCTTGTCTTGTCATATTTTTTAACTAAAAATGAGCAACTTGAAACAATCAATCCTCTATTTCTAAAGACAAATCCTGACTCAAGCTTATAGTTATTTCCGTGTGCTTAGTATTTGCGAAGGGCAATAAGTCCATTTTTCAGACAAATAGATTACCATCCTGCTATATCCTTTTGACCTTTCATTCTGATCGGTTTGATTTTTATTAATAGTTCTCCTTCTGCACTGTTTCTTTTACCATAAAGTTCTGACTTTTCTTTACCAACATACCTCGCGGCAATTAGCTTCGCCCATTTATAAACTTCGCTTGGATCACTACTAATTATTTCAGCTACTCCATCAATAGTAACAAAAGAAAAAAGTGGAACTTGATCATCAACACATAATCGAACACGATTATCACGGGTAATATTTTTTGCCTTTACTGATTTGTCGCTGGTATTAAAAACGATATTTTGTTCCTCATCAAGGATATACCATATTGGCACTACATGTGATGTTCCATTCTGGTTAATTGTACCTAATTTACCCGTAAAAGTGCCTTGTGAGAGAAAATTTTTGATTTCATCTTTAGTCATTTCAGGCATATTATTTAAGATAAATTCAAGTAATTTATTCTATGCTATAGCCATGAGCGATACTAAAATACAATACTTAAAATTTATTTGTTCAAGTCAAAGCCTAAAATATATTCATTATTGAATAGACCGGGATAAGCTATTTTGAAAGATCTTGTAATGCCAACATCTTAGGACCAATAGTAGATAGGGTTTTTGCTAATATCACCATAAATCTTTAGATTTACATTGAAGTAATTCTATTATAGTTTGTTCATTATATTACTTCATGGCTGAAAAATCCGAAGATGAGGTAAAAGAGGGTGAAATAGAAGAAATCAAAGACGAGGTTCACGAATTGCAGGATGCGGAACAGGATGAGGAGGAGGAGGAGGAGGAGGAAGAGGAGTCATGATTGATAGACAGTAGACCTTCATAATTTGTAGTTTCAATTCTTGAGAACTAAAGATCAATGACCTGTTCTTGATCCGAAATTCTAATCTTAACTGTTAATACGTCCAGTAGCTAGACAATACACTATACGAATACAGATAACTGAAAATAATACTTTCAACTGAAATATTAAAGATGAATTGGATGACAACTATCAGTGCTGTATTTGGTATCTTATCGAGTCTTTTGGTCTGCTTATGACTTGATATTTACTACTAGAAAATCTGTGAAATGATTTATTAGAACTGTTCCTATATAATAGGAGAATAAGAATCTAGATAGATATTCTAAACATTGATAGGATAGATTTTGATGTTATCGAAATCTTTAGAATGAGGATCAAAAAGATTCATGTAACTAAAACTATTTATCATAGCATTCATACACGTGATAGCAATAGAAGATGGAAAACAACCGGCCTTCGGGTGTTACTATAGTTGCAGTACTAGCCATAGTTAGCGGAATTATTCTCATAGTGGGAGCTGTCTTTACCATATACCTTGTTCCAAGTATTATAACTTCTCGAATTTCTAGTGAAATGTCTGAACTTTCGAATACAGACCAGTTAAGCCCTGAACTCGGTTCCACCCTAACTGGAGCAATTATAAATTTAGTCTATATCGTTTCATCTGCGGCAATCGCCCTAGGAATTGCGTGGTTTGGATTAGCTTGGGGCTTGTTTACTGCTAAAGGTTGGGCATGGCTCATCACTGTAATTCTTGCCATAATATCTATGTTATTTAGTATTGTGTCAATAATGGGCGCTAATATAACAAGCATTCCTACACTAATAATTAGCGGAATAATTCTTTACTACATGTATCGACCACAAGTAAAGTCGTACTTTGGCAGAGTTAAGATATCCAAATAGATTCAGGTGATGGATATTAAAAAAATTCTCAAATGATTCTTATGAGGAAACTAATTATTTGCATTGAGACCTTTTGTCTGTACTATAAATTGGCATCTTGGCAGAATATTTAAGTTCATTCCTTTTCGATTTCCCTCGCTAGTAGGAATTCTGATTTTTCAATTAGAAACAAAATTCCACTACTGGTGTACTTCAGTAAACATGGTTAGAATTTAATTTATAAGTCACTTGGACTTTTTCGATGTAACTGATACTTGATTGTGGATTTATGATTACCAAGTGTTTGATTATACTCTATCACAATACCTTTCCTTACCAGCCCATTCTTCTCTAAAACTCGTATCGAAGATTTATTTTCAGAATACACATATGCCCATATTTCATTTAATCCTAGAACGGAGAACGCAAAATTGATAACTAACGCAACAGCCTCAGTTCCTATACCTTTACCCCAATATCGTTCTCCAATCCAGTATCCTAAATTACCTTTCTTATTGCCAATATCCAAATCCTTTATGCCGATTATCCCAACCAAACCAATTGGATCATTAGCATTTTTCTTGTACTCTATTGCAAAATTTAAACTCTTGAATGAGGTGAAATCTTTATGACTGGATTCGATAAAATTTTGGGCATCTTTTCGAGTGTAGGGAAAAGGGACTTTCCACAACGATTTGGATACATTATGAGTTACTAATTTACTAATATCATTGGCATCGTCAATTGAGAGTTTTCTCAATTTAACTAATGAGCCATTTATTTCAGGAAAGTAGTTGTACGTTAATCCAGTCATAGTGTAGTGAATACTCAAAAGGGAATATTAACTATAAAAATATCGTTAAGTAAATGAATAAAAATAATCTTGCTCAACTTGACTCATGGCGTAGTTAAGATTACTTTTGATCTTGCTCGCTACTTGTCAAGATTGATTGCACATTCCTCAGATAGTAAATAATCTAGTATTTCTTGCAAATCAACTGTGGCAAGACAGCAGACCTTATCTGCACCACCATAATATACGAATAACCTATGGTCCAAAATACAGGCTCCGCTTGGAAACACGACATTGTTGACATCACCTCTTAATTCGTAATCTTCTTTTGGAGCAAGTATGGGGCTTTTTGTTCTTCCCAGAATTTTCTTTGGTTCTTTTATGTCTAGTAAAAAGGCCCCAGCACTGTAAACGTGCTCTGAGCTAACTCCATGATAAATCACAAGCCACCCATTTTTTGTCTTAATGGGAGGGACACCAGTTCCTACCTTTAACGCCTCCCAGCTCTGTTCTGGTTTAATCAGCAGCGAATGCTTCATAAATTTGGTAACTGAATCACCTTCTGCAATCCATATACTAGGTCTATCAGTATTGTACTCTGGTCCTGTCCAACTACTTGGCCTGTGGAGTATCATGTATTTTCCAAGTTGACTATCTCCCCTGGATTTTGGAAAAAGAACTACATCCTTATCTTGAGATCCCTCGACTGTTATTATTCCAAGTTTTTCATAGTTAAGAAAATCATTTGTCCTTGCAAGTGCTGTTGATACTGAAGGATTATTTCTAACATAATTTGAGAGTACTACGTACGTTACGTAATTTTCATCATCAATTACCGTTAAACGAGGATCCTCAATTCCATAACTTTCGTATTCCATCTCTGGATACATAGAAGGCTCCTTACGTCGTATGAAAGACAATCCATCAGCACTCGAGGCATAACCGATTCGGGATACATAATCCTCGTATTCACCAATTGCCCTGTAGAGCATGTGTAAATTCTTACCATCGTTAAGAACTGAGCAATTAAATACTGCCTTTGATTCCCACCAATTTGATGGATCAGGAACCAAAATCGGATTGATTTTCGCTCTTTCTAATTGAAGCATTTGATTATTAGAACCTCACTACCAATAGTTTATGGTTGTAAATATTGTTATATATTTAATTTGAAAGTCAATAACACAGGAGAAGTGCTTATAAAATTGTCTAATTCTGATAATTAGTATCGATTTCTGTTCTAGTTTATGTTTCATTATGCATGAAAGTATTATATGATGAGAAAAACGAAGTGATAAATGTTAAATATTGTCCCGTTGATAATTATATGATGTAAAGTGAGTAACAAGGTTGCTGATTCATGTCAGCATATGGATAAAGTTAATCAAGAATTAAAGGGAAATACTAAAGGGTGTGAAGAATGCGAGAAAACAGGATCCGATTGGGTTCACTTGCGTCTATGTTTGACATGTGGACATGTAGGTTGCTGCGATTCTTCTGTAAATAAACATGGAACAAAGCATTTCAAATCAACAGGTCATCCAATCATAAGATCCTTTGAACCCGGCGAAAAATGGAAATGGTGTTATGTTGATGAATTTTTTATCAGATAGCAAACTTGTCATTAATTTTCGGACTCTCAGCACCTGAAATCAAAAATCAAGTTGGTAGAATGTGAAACCAGTTATTAAGCCACTCCCCAATGGCCCGTATTACCTGATAAACGATCTCCAACCAAAAATCGTAAATAATCTCTTAAATTCTAAGGGGGAGCCTCTAGGTACTATTACAGGAGTAGCACTGTGTCGTTGTGGGCAATCAAAGAACAGACCATTTTGCGACGGAACACATAGCACAATTGGATTTTCAAGTAAGAATGAGACTGCAGACAAGAACGATAACTCTAATATTATTATCATTAAGGATATAAGACGTGATTATACTGGTAAAGATATTACAATCCATGATAACAGAAGAATTTGTTCCCACGCAGCAGAATGCGTTAATAACCTTTCTTCTGTTTTTAAATTTGGATCCAGACCTTGGATCGATCCCGACGGTGCCAAATTTGATGATATAATAAACACTGTGAGAAAATGTCCATCTGGCGCTTTGAGTTATTCCATTGATGGTGTTGAATTCAGAGATCCTAAGGAACAAGGAATTCCTACAGTTACGGTGTTGAAAAATGGTCCTTACCATATTACAGGAGGAGTTGAACTAATAGGCGATGATATTCAATTTGGGCAAGGAGCATCTAAAGAACATTATACTCTCTGTCGTTGTGGAGCTTCTGAGAATAAGCCATTCTGTGATGGCGCTCATAGAAAGATAAACTTTGAAGATGGATAAGAAAAATAAGAACTAATTTTATTGTTCTTTAATTTCGTTTTTATAGATTTTGAATTACAAATTATATATCATGAGAAAGGGGATTTTGTATTGAACAATGCTATTTTTCATGTCTTGGATTGAATAATCTTGACTGGTCCTAGCCTGCACCAATATACGTATTCAGTCTCTATTATGGTAATATCTATTATAGTGATAATAGATATCCATCCACATTATGGGTTAATGTTGTTTTAAGAATTTTAATCCAGAATTAAGATATTTATAATCAGGTGAATAAAGGATATTAGAAGATAGATGGTAATTGAAATTGGTCCTATTTTGCAGGATTTTACTGTTATTATGATCGTAGCATCCGTAATGGCAATGGTTTCCTACAAACTAAAACAACCGATGGTTATTGGTTATATCATTGCCGGGATGATAATAGGACCTTTTACACCCCCGTTCAGTTTAATTGGCAATTTTGATGTTCTAAATCTGTTTGCGGAAATTGGAGTTATTTTGCTACTGTTCGTAGTAGGCATGGAATTTCCCATAGAAAAATTAAGAAGGATTGGCAAGAAAGCATTGGTCATTGCCTTTAGTGAGGCACTGGGTACATTTGTTATCGGTTTTCTTGTTTGTCAGGCAGTGAAATACTCTATGTCCGATAGTCTCTTTTTAGCGTTAGCCATTTCGGTAACGAGTACGGTAATCGTAATGCGTATTTTAGATGAGCTTGGCATGATTAAGGATGAAGCTTCGACAATAATTCTAGGTGTTGCTGTAATCGAAGATATCATAATCATTTCTATGTTAGCCATATTACAGTCGGTTTCATCTACAGGTGGCCTGTCTGGAATGGAATTAATCGTATCTATCGGTACTGTGCTTGCATTTATCGGAGGTGCTCTGTTTATAGGTTCAAAAACAGTACCCCGATTTGTAAATCTAATTGGCAAAACCAACCAACATGATGTACTTGTTGTCGCAATTCTGGGCGTTGCTTTTGGCCTCTCATTCATGGCCTTTGAAATTGGTATATCTGTGGCCACAGGGGCTTTCTTTGCTGGGGTTTTGATTGCAGAGTCAAAGGTTCATTCAGTTACCCGAGTATTAACCTCTCCACTTAAAGACATGTTCGGTGCAATTTTTTTTGTTTCAATTGGTGCCCTCATGGATATAACAAAAATACCAAGTTTCATACTGCCGGCGCTCATGCTAATAGCAATATCAATAGGGGCTAAATTCCTGACTGTTTATCTCTCTTCTAGATCACAAGGCTACCATACCAAAGCGTCTCTGAAAGCCGCGTTTGGACTCTCATCATCTGGAGGAGAATTAGCGCTAGTCGTTGCTAAAGGAGGTGTTGATGTTGGAACTACGAGTTCTTTTGTGCTGCCAATGGTTGGAGCTATGACAATAATAACAACTTTCCTTACACCTTATTTGATAAAGCTAGGTTGGAAAGTTGTAGAAAAAAAAGGAAATAAGAATAAAGAACCTGAATCGGATTAAAAAGAAATAATAAGTAAATTCAAAACTGCCTTTTGAATTTCTTTACGGTTTAGCTATCAACAATTTCTTCTATAGTTTCTTCTTTGCCATCACGTCTATGCCTGCCAAGTTGTTCAACACAGATGGTAAAACCTACATGTGCGCAATCATCAGATTTACAATTGTTACAATACGGTATACCTGATGATAATTTTACTTCAACCTCCTTTGCTAGGGATGTATCATAAAGCACTGTGTGTTCATCGTTAACAAATTTAATTAATACAAGCGCATTATCTGACTTAAGCGATCTCTTATCAGAGGATCCCATCCACTGCATGAATGCTTCTGTCCCATCTTCTATTGTCTCACACTTGTGTAACTGCTTGTTGTCATCAGGAGGTTCATTTGGGTCAGTACTTTGGTCTTCACCTGAACTATGAGGATTTTTTTTCAAATGTATTGCCTTTTTTCTGTTCTATTATGAGACACATATTGTATTTTAATATATTGTCCGAAAGTCATGAGATTTAGCTTCAAGGCATTAGAACTAAATTCTAAGATTATTATTTGTCCGTACTAACTTAAAGGGAGCCTATGAAGGTAAGCGTCTATTTCTGCAAGGAGCCTGATGTTCAAGAAGGAATATTAAGAGACGATAGATTGAGCCGACAGGCACTTGATACCATATATGATCTGGTCTGGGAATGCGAATTCAAGAATATTCTAAATGTTGGGAGGATTTGGCTCAAATTTAATGCAGAGCAACAAAAACCCTTTGGAATACCCCTGAGAAAAAAGAGGAGCCATAGCAAGATTGCTCCAGGAGACATCATTCGTATTGCGGAAGACTTTTTCCTAGTTCATGAAATAGGTGCTAAAAAAATAAGCATTAGGGACTAATTTATTTCTAAAAATTTAAAAAATTCTTTACAAGTTTTGCTGCAATTTCAGTTTTTTCTCAGCCGGGCCCAGAGAGTGTTAAGCTGGGATCGTATTTGTATCCACCTGCCAGAGCTGACGAAGTAAAGTCAATATAAAGCACTTGCTCCGCCGGATTGAAAGATGTGCCCATTGTAGCATCTGTAACCTGCTGCACTGTAAGGTCATCATTCCAGACTCGTACTTCATCAACTTCTCCTGTAAAGAAGTTTCCTGGAGGAGTAACTCTGGAATTAGCTCCAATTCTCACAGGTTTTGTTCCGGAAGATTCTGGTGAAGAACCTAATGTTGATTTTGTTGCTACCTGAACACCATCTACATATAATATGATACTAGAACCACCAAATGTTACTACGGCATAGTGCCATTTACCATCATTAAATGAATTAAGAGAAGTGACATATTGATCAGCCCCAGTACTTGTTTCAAATCCAGCTTTCACCTTCTCAGTGCTAGTCATCCATATCCCATAGTTCAAATTCTGACCAGAACTATCGCTACCTGCACCACCTTTGTTTACTATAAAGGCATCAGAAGCAAAGTTTGAGGATGTCTTAAACCATGCCGCCACACTGAACTGAGATAGCTGTAATGTTGGAGTACTGGTCACATCATGATAATTAGTACCTGTGAATGAAATTCCGGGAGCGTAATGATAACCATTTTGCTGAACCGAATCTTGAACTGTTATGCTGACGGTTGCTACATTGCTCTCAAGTGCACTGTCATTTACCTTGAATGTAAAGCTATCAACTCCCAGATAGTCAGTATTTGGAATGTAGATTAGATTAGGAGCAATACCGGATAAACTGCCTTGTGTTGGTGGAGTGATTACTGTGTAAGCTAATGCGTCGTTGTTTGGATCTGTCGCGGTAAGTGTTATAGCTTGCTGGGTATTCTTGTTGACTGTGACTGCCTGATTATTTGCTACCGGTGGTCCGTTAGATCCAAAAGGAAGATACAGAACCTGACCTGCAGAATTGATATTTCCACCAAATGCATCGGCAACCTGCTGCACTGTAAGGTCATCATTCCAGACTCGTACTTCATCAACTTCTCCTGTAAAGAAGTTTCCTGGAGGAGTAACTCTGGAATTAGCTCCAATTCTCACAGGTTTTGTTCCGGAAGATTCTGGTGAAGAACCTAATGTTGATTTTGTTGCTACCTGAACACCATCTACATATAATATGATACTAGAACCACCAAATGTTACTACGGCATAGTGCCATTTACCATCATTAAATGAATTAAGAGAAGTGACATATTGATCAGCCCCAGTACTTGTTTCAAATCCAGCTTTCACCTTCTCAGTGCTAGTCATCCATATCCCATAGTTCAAATTCTGACCAGAACTATCGCTACCTGCACCACCTTTGTTTACTATAAAGGCATCAGAAGCAAAGTTTGAGGATGTCTTAAACCATGCCGCCACACTGAACTGAGATAGCTGTAATGAACTAGAGCTTAATACATCATTGTAGTTGGAGCCGGTCAAAACGTAGCTTGGATTGTAATGATAGGTACCAGTTGAAACGGTTGATGAACCGACGTAAAGTAATGGCTCAGCAATGTTGTCTTTATCACCTGTAAAGTAGCCATGACCATTGCCATCACACGTCGTTACGGGAGAGGATCCTAGATTTCTAAGAGCATTCCGGACATCTGAGGGGCTTGCGCCCGGATTCTCAGATTTGTACAATGCAGCAGCTCCAGTAACATGAGGAGTAGAAGCACTCGTACCACTAAACGAATTAGTATACGAATTTGCCCTTGCAGTTGTTTTAATGAGGACTCCTGGCGCAGCAATATCAATCACCGATCCAAAATTACTAAAATCAGCCAAGGTATCATCGCTTCCTGCCGTTGTACCAACTGACATACCGCCACACTTTCCATCAGTATCAACTGTTGCAGAAACTGCAATAACCTCGGGGTAGCTTGCAGGAATTACTGAAGATGCATCCTTACCATCATTCCCTCCCGCTGCGGCATAAGTTACTCCTGCTGCTACAGAGTTAATAATTGCAGAATGAAGTGCTGTATTAGAACCCTCGGCTCCAAAGCTCAAATTTACAGCGTCTATCTCGTTGGCATGTTGTGTGACATAATCAATCCCTTCTATTATATCGGAAATAAATCCATTGCCGTTACTATCAAGAACCTTAATTGACCATAATCTGGCTCCGGGAGCCATACCAACTACACCTTGGGAATCATCTTTTGCCGCGGCAATGCCTGCCACAGATGTACCATGGCCATTATCATCGTTGCCGCTAGTCGTACCCGAAACAAACGTTACTTGTCTGTAGACATTGAGGTCTGGATGAGTTAGATCGATTCCGGTGTCAAGAATTCCAATGTCAACATTTACAGAACCGCTTCCGTCCCCCGATTTAGTGGAGCTAAGATCACCATCTACTCTGTTTATCCCGGTTGGTAAACTTTGTGCAAACGCTTTCATTTTTATATCAGGTTCAACATAAGCCACGTCGGGAATTTTTAAAATTGCCTCAAGTGCTATTTGATTAGGAACTTTGATTGCAAATCCATCCAGAGCATTTTCATAAATATGTCTTATTGCAGCTCCTTGATTTGTCGCTTCATTGGCCAGAGACTTTATTGAACTGGTTGAGAGTTGGTTATTATTTTTTAGTACCACAATATACTGATTTGGAATTTTTTCTCCCTTAACATCCCTCAACTTTTTTGTGATATCGGTTGGGCTAATATTGAGCCCATTAATTTTTTCTTGTAATGAAGAAATACTCGCTGGTTTTCCTTCTGCACGAAACAAAGTATTCTGTGATATTGAACTTGAAATGATGTTAGAAAATAAAAATAATAATAAAATGCCTGTCAAAAGTGTAGCTCGTGAATTGGAATCACGCTGAAATCCTGATGTCCTGCCCATAGTTCCAGTACCCCTCCACCTTGATCATATTATGATATAAACATTCAATTCGGCAGCAGAGATAAATCATAAGTTTTCAAGCTCAAAATACTAATTTACCTAATCAGGACAGAACAGCGCATAGGTATAACTAGAACTTCACCCAAAAATGTCAATTTTATTAATTAATTGCCAAGCCAATCTAGCCTGGGCAAGGTGTAATACCTTTTACAGCTGTTCTTTGAGAGCATTAATATGTCCTGTCCACAATATATGAGATAGTGATAAAGGCCAAGTGCGGTCACTTAGTTGAAAAAAAATATGTAGATGTACATGACGGATTGTGTAGAAAATGTCATTCTAATTTTTCATTTATACTAGATCTAGTTTCAAAAGGAGGCGATGATGCGTTGGTACAGTACTGGTATGGAATGATTTTAACAAATTTGTCTGGAGTAAACAAACAGGAATCTGCTTGTCTTATTGAACACCTGGTTGAATATTATAAAAGGCAGCTAATCATGGTTCCATCAAAGGAGAGGTATATAAAAAAGATGTTGTATATGTTAAACTCTTTGCGGAACCCAACAGATATTGAAAAATTAAGATAGTTCCTAAAAATATAACTTTTTTTAGTAGTTTTAATAAATAGTACTAATAAGTAAGGCAAGCATGATTAAACCAGATTTTATGACAAGCCGAATAATAACGTATAGTAACCTGTTGACAGTAACTGGTCAAGATCCTAACAATGAGAATTCAGATATCATTTTATCAAGCAAAAATATTCACAATACTACTACAATTGGAGATAAAATTGTGCACCGTGGAATAGTTACTTCCGAAGAGCCAATGTTTCTCGTTCCTGATACCTCCGAAGAGAATCAAAGTGTGGAAATTTTGCGACATCGTCCAGATGGTGCTACGTATGCAGGAACGTTGACATTTACTGCGACAAAACCTGTAGAAGTGGGATTTGGTCATAGAGTTCATCTGGATAATCTTACTATTTCACAACTTGACTCCGACAAGCTGAGCGTTCTTTATACTAGACTTCACTTAAACAGTAGTGAACATGCTACCCTGGCATCATATCAGCACCTACTCGGATCATGCCCAACTATGGAAATTCGTCTCCATATTATTCTGCTTCGATACCATTTGTAGGTAGTTCTGTATTTCTTACCACTTCAGGAGATCCTTTCATTGCAGTTTATGAGGTAGTTGCAGATGTACTTAAACCTCAAATAGTATTGGATATTGGACAAGGAACTAGTAATAGTACTAAATGATGATAGTAGTATTTGATAGTTCAATAGTTTGTAGTTTACCTATAATCAAGATTATTATCATAATTGATGATTTCCCACTTTACTGTTTTTAAATTTAGGTATAATATTCTCAAGGAGTATTTTTTCTAGTCTACATGATCATATTATCATTCGACTGAATATTCATAGGAATCATGCCATCATATAATATTACTAATCCCATACTGCTCAATATTCCTATAACAATGAGGGTGATTCCAACGCACCTTGCAATCCAAATGCCCTTGGGCCAAATTTTTTCTCCAAAGATTATTGCAGCAAATATGCCCATCCATGCGATATTCATCCACCCCAGCGACACCATGATTAAAAAATAAGGCCAACAACATCCCAGGCAATAAAGTCCATGGTATACCCCCATTTTGACTGCTCCTATTATTCCATTGTTCCATCTCCGCATGAAAAAAGACAATGGAGATTCACAATATCCAATACACGTGTTCTTTAAGGGAGTAAACTGATATATTCCTGACACAATTAAAATGCTGCCGAATATGAAGCCAAGGCTTTTAGAATCTTGAAACATAACGATACTATTCATAGGAATTGACCAAGCCAATAGCAATCCCAACCCCGTTATGGACCAGATCGCGAGATACATACCAACAAAAACACCAACTTTAAATGTTGATTGTCTTGGTTGAAGAGTTTCTGTCGTTGAATCTGAATCTGACTGTTTATTTGCAAGTAGCTTACTATAAACCAAAACCATTGGTACTATTGCGGGAAACATCATTGCAGCCATTCCTAACGTCCAACTTATGACAAACAGGATTATCAAGAGTGGATTATAGCTTTCCATGATTTTCATCATTTCTGGTTGATTTACTGATAGGAACCAAGATATTCCAGAAATAGTGACAAGTGAAACAAGGATAATTTTTTGCAGTTTATTCATTATCAATTTACACTAGAAAGATTAGAATAAATTTGATCCTATAGCACTGCTAGAAAAGTACCATTCTGAATCATATTTTTGAGGCTTTAGCATTTTTTGGACTAATTGGTGAGTAATTTTGTTGATAAATATAGACGATGATATGGGCTTATATGGCTTTTAATACCAATTAATACCAAGATATATATAGTATTGTGTGCAGAGGATATTACATGTCTTCAAGCAAGGAAAAAAATAGAGAAATATTCAACATCACTTTAGACGAAACAAGATCCACTGTCAAAAGAACAACCGACGAGGCAATTAAGGAAATTCCAAGATTTACAAAAGCAGTCAACGAATATCAAGAAGAGACAATCCAAGCGACAAAAGATATTGCAGATAATTTTCTTGAATCTCAAAAGGAAATTATTCACTCGCTGCAATCTTTATGGATACCATACGTGGAAAATGTGCAGAATTCATACTGGTCATATTGGACATCTCCAAAGAGAGTCACCGAGAATTATGCAAGAGCGGTAAGCAATATTACCGACAGTACTATAGCATCAACTAGACTAGCAAACAATGTACTCTTTGCAACTATGGATGCTTGGAAAACATCGTTACAACATGCAAGGGACAATGCAAAGGAATATTCACGACTAAATTCTAATGTCGCAAAGTCATTTGAAAATGTTGCAAAAGACAGCCTGAGAGATTTTTCAGCTAGAGAAGAAGTACAAGCTCACACACGACAATAAGTTATACTGTGATAGATTTCTAATTAATCTATCATTTTTATTTCATCTTAGTTTTAGGTATCTGAATTGGAGTTATAAGCTATTTTGAATAGAAATAAGCTTGATTCTTTACGATGAACTTTAGGTGAGAAATCCAAAGTATTACTCATGGAGAAAAGTGATGGGACTGTTGGGAGAAAGGGATATGTCACAAAGATGTCTCCATTACGTCATTGTATCATCGGAAAAGGAGAATATCAATCAAAAAACCCTGAGCTCGATTTGAAGCGAAATGAAGTTGTTTTTTCAAACAGGTCAGAAAGCTATTGTATTTCAATAGTAGACATAGTTGGTTCTACCCAAATTACTTCCAAACTCTATTACTCAGGCAAAATTAAGAAATTCTACACAGTATTTATCAACGAAATTGCAAACATAGTCAAGCAATATGACGGAAGAATATTAAAGACCGTGGGGGATGGAGTAATATTTTTCTTTCCTCAAACATCAACAATTGAGAATATTGAATCATTCAAGCAGACATTAGAGTGCTTACTTCAAATGGTTTCTTCCCGTCAAGTGATAAACTCTAAACTTCGTAATGAATCACTTCCTGATATTTCATACAGGATCAGCGCAGATTATGGCAAATTAGAAGTAGCAATGTCTGGTGAAATAAGTAGCTCTTATGATCTGTTTGGACCTACCATAAACTTTTGCGCCAAAATGAATAGAAGGGCACCACCAAATGGAATAGCAATAGGAGCTGATTTGTGGCGAATCATAAATTCTTTCCCAAGACTTACAGGACGCTACCACTTTCAAGAAATAAAAGAACTATCCTGGAAGGAGAACAGATATTCATATCCAGTATACCTCCTCAAATCACCTACTGAATTGCTTAACCGAAGATCAGTACTGTCAACAAGAAGTGATTCTGTAATTGAACCAAGGGCTGCATCAAAGGACCTAAGAATAATGCTGATAGATGATGATCCATCAATTTCGTTCCTGTTTACACAATATCTTAAATCGGCTGGAATGGTTGTTGAATCATTTACTGATCCAGAAAAAGCTCTGACACACTTTATCGAATCAGATTATCGTCATTATGATTTGGTCATTACCGACATCAGGATGTCTAATTTGAATGGATTTGAGCTATACCAACAATTAATGTCCCTGGATCCAAATCTTCGAGTAATATTTGTAACTGCTCTCGATATTGCTCAGGAAATAACTACGTTACTTCCTGAAGTAAAGCTGAGCCAATTCATTATCAAGCCGGTGAACCCAAGTGTACTAATTAATAGTGTCAAACAACATGCAAGTAGACATATTGATGGAGTATAAAGGATGAGACAAAATTAAGGAAAAGTGAATGGAGTTTGTCTCGTACAACACGAATTATCTTTGGAAAAGGCAATGCGATAAATACTGAAGTTAGTATTTTCCACAAAGCAGCTACTCGTATCGACACGTGTATGACTTATACTAGACCTTCACTGGCCGTTTCCTTGAGATCGATCAAGGGTGCATTTTTAGCTGCAAAGAGAAGAGGAATAAAGCTCAGGTATATCACCGAGATTAATCACATTAATTTTGAAGATTGTAAAGAGCTACAAGGTATCGTTCATGAATTGAGACATTTGGATGGCGTAAAGACCAATTTCATGCTAAGCGAGAGAGAATATCTTGCTCCTTTGATTCAAGAGAAAAGCGAGGCTATAGCATCAGAACACATTTACAGCGACATGGCTCAAATTGTCGAACACGGTCAGTGTATATTTGATACTCTATGGAGTAAATCCATTCCCGCCGAGGAAAGAATTAAGCAATTAATCAATGGTGAAGTTGCTGCTGAGACTAGGATAGTTGACAGCGATGACGAGATTAAGGAACACATTATTCATCTGTCTGAGATCTCATCCAGTCTGTCAGTCGTGTCAAATCATGGTGCGATGCAATTAACTTACAACACCTTTTTGGAATTATGCAAGAAAGTATTGGATAAACAGAAGAGAGGAGAGGGGGACGGTATCAGATGGATAATGAGAATTGAAAAAGATAGCATTGATCTTGTCAAAGAGTTTCTAAAACTTGGAGTAAAAATAAGACATGTCAAAAATCTGGCCCCTATTAATTTTGCGGTTAGTAAACATGGACTTATTGCTACCGTAGAAGAGATGATTGGTGGAGGAATGATCCAGAATCTATTGACTAGTAACGAAAGATCCTACATAAAACACTTTACTTCAATGTTTGAACAATTATGGAAAGAAGGTGTTGATGCACAATACCGAATCAAAGATATCGAAGAAAAGATCGGAATAGCAGAGATAGAAATAATTCGGAATCCGATAGATTCCATAGCACGTGGTTGGGAAATGGTAAGGTCGGCCCGAAAAGAGATAAACATATTATTTTCCTCCCCGAACGCACTTAAACGACAAATTGCAATGGGCGCTTTACCACTCTTGAGAAATGCTTCTGAGAAACAAAAAGTAATGATTAGGATGCTAGTTCCATCTTCTGACGAATCGGATCAACTTGTACAAGAAACAAAGTCTATTGTTGCTAATATAGATATTAGAACCATTAGTAGTAGCCCGGAAACCAGGATCTCCATACTTATTGTAGACAATAAGCAATGTTTGATATTAGAACTAAAGGACGACAAGCAGGACACGTCATACGACGCGGTTGGCTTATCTACATATTCAATTAGTCCCACCATAATATCGTCTTATTTGGCAGTATTTGAGAGCTTTTGGAAACAAGCGGAACTTTTTGAAAAGATGAAAGAGGTCGAAATATTAGAGAAGGACTTTATTAATATTGCCGCTCATGAATTACGAAATCCCATTCAACCAATAATCGGTTTTTCAGAATTGCTTTATTCAAAGATTGAAAATCAAGAACATCGACGACTTCTTGAGGAGGTAATATTAAACGCAAGAAGGCTTGAGAAACTTGCTCGAATTATGTTGGACGTAACTCGCATAGAGAACAAATCGTTAATTTTAAAAAAAGAGATTGTCGAAACTGGTAAAGTTGTACGGGATATAATCGATAGTTATAACCGGAAACTGGGAGAAAAAAATGCAGTGAATAAAGGTAAGAATTTGGAACAATTGATGATAATTCAAAATGGAGTAAAAGACTTAGAGGCTACTTTGGACAAAGTCAGAATAACAGAAGTCATTTGCAATATTCTGGACAATGCTGTAAATTTTAGCCATGAGGGGAAGATAAAAGTTGTACTCAAAAAAGAGAAACGAGACGGACAGAATTTTCTTCTAATAAAGGTCAAAGATACTGGGCCGGGTATAGATCCAGATATCTTGGCAAAGCTATTTACTAAATTTGCCTCCAAGTCAGATATGGGAACAGGACTGGGCTTATTCATTTCAAAGGGAATTGTTGAAGCACACGGAGGAAAGATATGGGCGGAAAATAATCCAAAGAAAGGTGCAACATTTAGTTTTACACTACCTATTTAACCATTTGATAAACAACCTAGATCTATTTTCACGACTTGCCTAGATTAGTGACATCGCCAAAGAATTTATCTATATGTATAATTAGAGCGGGCCATGTCACTATTTTTATATAATCTCAAAAATGCCTCCATATCTCCTTCGTCCTCATTTTGTTTTAGACCATGTCTTAGTGCCAATAAAAAGAATAACCGAAAGCTCTAAATTGAGTAACACATTTCATTAATCCAACTTTTAATTGGAATATTCAGATAACTAAGTTGATTATCACCAAAAAAAAGTTACCAAAATGAATTTAACTGAACGGCTATGAGTAACTCCCAAAATCCAAAGAGTAATGAAAGAATATTTCTATTATGCGATAAGTGTTTCTGGACCGTAACCTGTCTGAACAAGGTTTATCTACAGAAAATTTTGGCAAAAAATAATCGATGCCCTAACTGCGATCAGGATCAGCTATCTAGTTTTCCGGTGATGCCTAATGATTCGTTTACTTATAGCTATTCTAAGAAACGAGGAATCGAGCTAAATTTTGGTATCAGAAGGACATGAGTATATTGAACAAAATCGTGCTGTGTTAATAGAATTTGTAAAGTCATAATATTTTTTGCCACAATCCGAATTTTTCAATTTCAATTTAAGATAAATTCTCCAGTCTAAGGATTTGAATAGTCAACCTAATGGAGGAAAATTATTTTTTATCTAATAGACAAACGTTAGCACCTACGAATGTTAGAATTCTTTTATCTTTTATTGTGCAGATTTAATATAGCTTAATAACCAAGACGTTTCGTGACTGGTGGGTCAACCTATACCACCTATCGACCCACCAGTTTACTTGATATAGTTCGTTGAAATGAGCCTTGTTATCCGCAAATATTTGTATTTATTTTATTTTATTTTATTTTATTCAAGCAGATTAATCGCATCAAGTATTTTGCCGTTACCAATAACCCATATTATTGGTATTAGGGGGAATAATTGGTAGAATGACTGACTGCAGCATGTGTGCCTCTCATTGGATTCTATTAACTAGCACAGATTGATCTGTTTGACGAGACAATTTCCATCGTGTCATGGATACTCTTATTACGTGGGTGGTCTTTGAAAAGAAATATTGAAAAGGACCAGCGACTTGTTGATTCACCCTGGAGAGCAATTGAAACTTTCTGACTTTGATCCCGATAATACATTTGACAAGAGTCAAGAGGAAATTAATGATGAGCTACCGAAGCTAAGATCAATAATGGCAGAAATGCAATACAAACTCTATATCGAAAATGAAAAAGCACTCTTAATTGTTCTACAAGGGATGGATACTTCAGGTAAGGACGGGGTGATAAGGCATGTGGTCAATGCTTTTAATCCAGTTGCTTGCATTGTCCAGTCTTTCAAAGTCCCAACACCAGAAGAATTATCGCACGATTTTTTATGGAGGATCCATAAAGTAGTTCCTAAGAATGGCTTTGTAGGAGTGTTCAATCGTTCTCATTATGAAGATGTAGTGGCAGCTCGTGTAGAACAATTGATACCTGAATCTATGTGTTTAAAAAGATTTAATCATATTAAGCATTTTGAAACGATGCTTACAGAAAATAAGGTAAGAATATTAAAGTTCTTCTTACACATCAGTAAACAAGAGCAAAAGAAAAGACTTGCTGCCAGGTTGTCAGATCCCGAAAAACGTTGGAAATTCAACAAAGATGATATTAAAAAGCGTAAAAAATGGAAAGAGTACATGCACGCATATTCTGATGCAATTAGCACCTGTAGCATGGAAAAGGCCCCCTGGTATGTAATCCCAGCGAATAACAAATGGTTTAGAAATTGGACAATAGCAAATATAATAACAGATACGCTGACACAAATGAAAATCAAGTATCCAAAATCTGATGCTGAATATAAAAAGATCAAAATTTGAAAGTAATTTGAAAATACGAATTTAAGTAGCGCAAAATTGATACGCAGAGTTGCTAATAGAAGAAGCGTTAAGGAACAAATTGTCGTAATTTATCGGACATATGTACTTTTCTCATGACTTTTTGTTTACTAAGAAATATCATCCTTACTCTGATCATGATATCACGATACATTAAAAAGAAGTATAATTCCAAGATATAAGACTGCTTGATTTGAAATGGTGCACCCTCAAAATGGTAACAATAAACCAAATCCATCGCCTACATTGAATCAAAAAGTGCCTAAAAAAGCCTGGATGTCACTAGCGATATTGGGTTCGGCGCTTTTGATAGCAATGTACGGTGAGACGATGTTACTACCTGCGATACCTGATATAATTAAGGAATTTAATATTAGTTATAATACGTCCTCATGGATTCTTTCCGCATATCTCATAGCTGGTGCTGTATCCACTCCAGTAGCAGGAAAGCTTTCTGATGTCTATGGTAGAAAAAAGATGGTAATGATTATTTTGATCATCTATATCGTCGGTATTAGTTTGGGTGGACTTTCAACTAGTATTACATTTCTGGTAATTGCCAGGGTAATCCAAGGAATTGGCATCTCCATGTTTCCAATTGCATTTGGTATTATCCGAGATCAGTTTCCAAAAGAGAAGCTAGCGATAGGTGTAGGTGTATTCAGCTCCATGTTCGCAGCAGGCTCTGTGGTGGGATTTGCGCTCGGAGCAAATATAATTGAGCATTTTGGCTGGCGAACAACATTCTTTTCAATTGTATTTGTTGCGATTGGCCTATGGTTTGTTATTAGGAGATATATTCATGACAGCACAGACTCCGTGGATACGATTGAATTAGAGTCGCAAATTCCTATCTCAAAAGATAAGAAAATAAAAAATCCCCAGGAGGCAAACACTCTTACTAATTCTAAGAATATTGATATAAAAGGAACTATTACTTTAGCAGTTACGATAATTTCGTTTTTAATGATTCTGTCATTTTCACAGACCCAAGGTATTGAAAATCCTCTTTTATTTGTGTTTATTGTGGTGGGCATTACATCATTGGTACTTTTCGTGATTATAGAAAAGCGATCAAATTCACCGTTAGTTAATTTCCAACTGATGACAAATAAAGTGATACTTTCAGCAAATATCATTCTTGTTATTGCCTTTCTGTCCATGTTTACAGTATTTCAAACTATACCTGTGTTGGTAAGGAGTCCTCAACCATTGGGGTTCGGAGAAAATGTCATAACTACTGCAACAATTCAACTTCCATTCATGATTGTATTTTTATTATTCGCTCCGTCCTCAGGCTTTATTGTTTCAAGATTAGGTAATGTAAAACCAACTATTATTGGAAGTATCGTAAGTACTATAGGATTTTTTAGCCTCTTCTTTTTTCACTCAAATGGACTTGTAGTTTCTACAAACCTGGCTATTATCGCAGGAGGTTTATCATTAATGCAAGTCGGTGGTTTTGACATCATATTACAATCCACACCCAGAAGATTTAGTGGAATATCTCTTGGAATGACGGTTCTCTTTAATCTTATTGGAGGATCGGTAGGACCGGCTGTTGCAGGAATCTTCATGCAGACAAATCAAGTATTCATAAAAGATCTAGCAGCTTCCTTCCCCTCACCTGATTCCTATAATTTAATATTTTTAACAATATCTTTAATGTCATTGGTTCCCGTAGTATTGGCAATTTTCTTAAATAAATTGCCCATGCAAAGTCCTGATTGAATCATGATATATTGGATAAAAAAAAAAGAATAAAGTCCAAACGACATAATAAGGTGAAAAAATGGAAAGATGGTTGTAATAATATTATTATTTTTTACTCTTATTCCATTAGATCAAGCATTAATTTCAAATCAGATATTTCTTTTTTGAGAACGTTTATGTCAAAAATATCAGCAGTATATTTGTAAAGTAATTCGCATGCGTGAATTTGGGCCAACAGTATATCCTTCTTGTTAATGTAGAGTGCATGATCTAAGTCAACAGTAGAATATGCTATCTTTCTCTTATGGACCGTACCACAAAGCTTGGCATCGATTTGGACCACGGATTCCCTATCTAATAGATTCATCTGTTTATTATCAACTCAAATCGTTTTGAATCTTCTAATCCTAATTCTAACCTTCTACTCATCCATAGCGTGCAATAATAGTCTGAATGCGTGACCTCATCTATCTTATTACATTTGTAACATGTCCAGGAAACGGATTCTTTACAAATTTTGCAAATCGCAGAAGGTGTCAAATTAGAACCGCACATCCTGCAAGAATTTCTATTGAACATATTAAGAAATATAAGTATTATCCTATTAGGATTGTGAATATTGATCTTATTGATCCTATTGAACTATATTGATTATATGACTAAGTGGAATTTTGGATCTTTTGTTCTCATTTAAATATTTGTCCAAAAGCTTTTAACTATTTAAAAATAAAAGACTGAAGTAGTCATGAGAAGAATTCGCTACCTATTATTTTCCTCGTCATTTTTGATTTTAGTAACTTTTTTTGTATCATTTGCTTTATCACAAAATGATACTAATCACAGTAATGTAAATTCGTCAATTATTGATGTTAAATTAAATAAATCAAGAGGTTTAACGGTGATTGATGCTGTAGGTGATTTAGATTGTTCCAATAATTTAGATAATCAAATTAAAAAAGACAATCCTGATCTCTTTATCGCTCTAGGAGATTTATGCTATAAGTCTGATCTTAACAATTTTACTGATACTTACGGCGATTTGAAAAAAGAGGGCAAATTTGCATGTATAATGGGTAACCATGAAGATGACCAAGAGGAAGGAAATCCGGTCTTGGATAAACAAACGTTGCAATACTGTAATGATCATTGGTACCGTAAGGTTGCAAACAATACGACCTTGTTGATTGGCCTAAATACTAATGGAGATACTAAGTTGCAGACGAAATGGGGACAATCATTGGTAACAAATGCGACTTTGATGAAAGGGATCAAAAACGTTATGTTAATATCTCATAAACCTGCGCATACGCCACCTGAGTCACATCACCCAGCAAGAAATTCAACTATCAGTATGATATCCGGTATTGAGAGCAATATAACAAAGAGTATCCAAGTATATGAAATCGCTGGGCATAATCATTTCATGGCAGAATCAAGCAATGGACGTTGGTTCATTTCTGGAGCCGGAGGAAGAAATCACTATGAAGGGGCTACTAGCGAAGTGTGGCCATTTGTAAATATCAAGCAATTCGGATACCTGCAAATCAGAATAAATAATACTAATGGTACAGTGATTAGTAGTAATTTCTATGGACTGGATGGCAAACTTATTCATTAAGAACCTCTGGAAAGGTTAGTAACATTTTGAAATAGCCATAAGCGGATTTAATATGAAAGGCTAAAAATTATTTAGCTGATTGATTAGATGAAAAGATCCGTATAGAAAAAATGTGATAAGTCATACCGTACAGCTAAACAAGACTTGTAGAGTTTCTGCCAAATTTTCTTGTTAATTTTTAATTTTTACTCACCCATAATCTGCACAATGACATTTCTGTTTCTCGGTCTGGTATCCATCTCTAATATGACTATTTGTTGCCACGTTCCTAATGTCAATTTGCCCTGCATTATTGGAATAGTTAAGCTTGGTCCTATTAGGGATGCTCGGACATGCGAATGACCATTCCCATCATGCCATGTGTTATCATGTTCATATTTCATATTTTTTGGTACTACCCTAGATAACATTGCTGGAAAATCATGAACAAGTCCTGGTTCATATTCGATTGTGGTTACTCCCGCAGTGGATCCTGAAACAAAAATAATAGCAATCCCCTTTTCAAAATGGCTCTCATTTACTATATTTGATAACTGATTCGTAACATCAATTACATCATTCTCGCCTTCAGAACGTATCTTAATCGTTCTTGTTAAAACATTCATGTGACAGATTATATTCTACTCTACTATCTGCTTTTCTAAATTTGGTTTAAACTTGTTAACAGGTGGATTTTGATTTATTTATCATTTATCATTAACTTAAAAGCTTCCTCGTTGAACTAGTGTTTGAGTATAATTACCTATTTAGTATTAAACCATTTGCATCTTTAATATTCAAGTAATAATAAATATGATGAATCTTAAAATAAGATATGGATGAAATAAAAAAAATTCCAGATGGATATCATTCAATAACTCCAGTCTTAATCGTGAAAGATGGAAATGCAGCAATTGAATTCTATAAAAAGGGATTTGGTGTTGAAGAGCGAAGTCGTATGAAGAGTCCCGACGGTAGGGTCGCTCACGCTGAATTAAAGTTGGGTGATTCTATTTTTATGTTGTCGGATGAATTTCCGGAGATGAAATGTCATTCACCCATCACAATAGGTGGAAGTCCTGTTTCCATGTACATCTATGTTGAAGATGTTGATGAACTTTTCAATAAAGCTGTATCTGCAGGAGCTAAAGTTCTGGATCCTGTAAAGGATCAATTCTGGGGCGATCGTCATGGACGGGTAGAAGACCCTTTTGGACATCTCTGGTCTATAGCGACACACAAAAAAGACCTATCAGAAGAGGAAATGAAAAAAGCGGCAGAGGCAGCTTTTTCTCAAATGTCATAAAAAAGTTCTATTTTGTTTATTTTCCCCATTGTTTCAGTATTTAGGATTTATTAGGAAAATACAATAAAGATAATTTATACTCTCATATCACTTTATTTCGATTTTGTATAATGTATTTGTATTTGGTAACAATAACTCAAACTTTATACTATATATTGATCATTAATTAATCAGACATATCTGATTTGAAAAGGTGGTAAATATGCTTGATATTCTAATTAATTTTGCTGGCGACGTGTTACTGGCTAAAGCCGTTAAAGATTACTTTTCGTCCAAGGATTTTATCTCAGACGTGCATATGACGTCCAACGATGACGAAATAAGCGTATCTATACGAGAAAATGGAACTAAACGAATTAAAGAAATTCTACGAAACTATTTAGATGAACATAATCTGACAAAGTATAACATCACTGAATTTGAGAATGTCCTCATTGTGGGAATTCTTAAGAAGATTGAAGACATTTCAAATCTTCTTATGTGTGAGATATGTGGTTGGAGATTAAACACAGAAGAGGAATTACTCATCCACAGAAGAACACACTGGATCTAAAATAAAGTGCCGTATCAAGGTAATAACATATACTTAATATCATCCCAAATTGTGCTTTTTTCTAATGGAAGTAGCGCTATTTATGATTTTTCTTTGTATTGGAACATTTTATTTGTTATTGATTACCTACCCCGCAGTGTATTCAAATGTGGATTTCATTTTGACTCATTTTGTATACTATCCTCTCAATTCGTTGTCTAATATCAGAGATCCCCAAGAAATAATACAGATAACAACTGCTCAAAGTGTTTCGGGAAATAGTAATAGTTCTACCACCTTAAAACAAACAATTGGTCTATGGACCCCTATGAACAATAGCTTTGCTCTTCAATATCTAGAAGGCGAGAAGCAGAAAAGGGCAATAGATACACTTCTCAGCAAAGGTTATCAGGAATATTATTTCGTCATGAATAACTTTGAAGATCCTACATCTCTGAAATTAACAGAGTCCTTACTGAAGACAGCTGATAAAACGAATCTAAAAATAATCATCATACTCCTTCCACCCTCTGAAGGTGGCTTGAATACAAGTTACGATTGGGATGGATGGATAAGATACTTTAATTCTCTTGAAAAAAAATATCCATCATCATTCGAGGGTTTCACAATAGACGATTTTAACTGGATAAGCACCAAATCTAATACTAAATTCAAGAACAATATGGATTTTATGGAAAATACAATGCTCTCCAATTCTCTTGAGCATAAGAGTAAGAATGTAAAATTTTATCCAACAATTTATTTTGAAGGAAAAAAAACTGGAATAATTGTAAAGAAATACAATAATTTTATTGATGGTTTAGTCGTTGCAAGTGGATGTTACTATAACGTATCTATGTTAGAAAGGCAATTAGATATGTTCTCAGAAATTTTCAAAAAACCTATGAGATATATGATATATCCTTCGATAACTTATAACTATTCGAGACTTGATTATAGTCCTCCTGCTGACCGGCTTATAATGGCCACCTTATCAATAGCATCAACTTCTTCCCATGGTTTGATAGTTTGGCGTGATCTGGATAATCCTGTAATACAGGAATATATGAAGTACAGACATGATAGACAATATCTTCTAAATATCTCAAATTCTAAACACGCACAGATTAAAGAAGAGATGATGGATACAAATAACGATATTATGATTAGCAAATTACATTCAAGTTGTGATAATTGGGCTAAGAAGTATAATGAAGCATATAAAGAATGGATAAATTTGCGAGGAGATAATCATGATAAATGGAAAAAAACGATTCTAAATTAATCCGAACAATACTTGTATATTCATATTACCAATATAAGGAATGATTGAGTTAGATTAGAATGGGTAAGATCGTTTTGTAAATCGATTTTAAATTGCTAATCAGTCCAAATATTCAATCGCTTTTTTCTCTCCTTGTCTAATCAATTCCTTTATTGTCTCAACAGAAAAATCAGCGTTTTGTAGAGGATAAGGACTTTCTGGAATAATTCTAGTAATTCTTTTTAGTTTAAGAATCTTGGCTCCGTGCTTTTCAACCAGTGCATGGTGCTCCTTATTAATATAGTCGATCTTTTCCTTCTCTATTTTTAGTTGATCGGCACCTTGGACTATTTCATACAGTGCTTCAATTAAATTTACATGCCTTGTTATAAGTCTAGACATTTTTTCTAGGCTTTCCGTCTTATCACTGAACATTATATCTTTGGCCCTTGACATAACTTCACTCATATTCGCAGGCAATTTTTCTATTCTTCTCGGATAATTTTCTACTACAAAGATGTTTTTGTTCTTACTTGGAGATGCTACCATTACCTCGCGTATAGGCGTATTACTCAATAAAGAACCATCCCAAGCAAATTTGCCATCGTCTACTTTTACCCACGGGAATCCATATTGTGGATATCCTATAGTGGCGAGAAGATGCTTCATCTCAATTGATCTCCTGTGACTATCAAAGATAAGTGGTTCTGCACTGAGAACATCAACTGCAGTAATAATAAGTCGGGTATTGGTGTTACTACTACCTTCTTGAGTATTATTCTGTTGGCTTCTTGGAGAAAGTTTCTTAAAATCGATGTACTTTTCTAGTGTCTTACTTAAAATAGAATTGTCATAAACATAGGTCCATTTCCAAGGAGGTTGATAATATTGCTCTATTTGTGAACTGTCTAAATTGGAAACATCAAAGTTGAGCCACCTCGGTACAAAGAAATCTGGAACTCCATAAAATGCGGCATTTAGTGATGCTGCTGGCGATCTCTTCAATTTCGTCTGATAGTTTTGATAGTCAAAATCAAAGGTGAAGATATCGGGGATAATGTTGTAACTACTTTCTGCTAAATCCAGCCAAAAATTCTCAAGGTCTACTTCAGGTCTATCATTATTGCTGCCTGCAGCAATTGCACCATTGATACCACCTATTGATGTTCCTGCAATTATGTCAAATTTCATATTTTTTTTCGCAAATGCTTTAAAAACTCCACACGCAAAAGCTCCCAAGGAGCCGCCTCCTTGTAGTATCAATACATTTTCTATACTCTTCTCATGTTTGTGATTGGCCAATACATCTTATTGTATTACAAATAATCTTAACGTTTCTTTTTCAAAAATTTCATACTCTGAATAGTAATATAGAAATGACGCATTCAAAAAACATCAGTTGTCCAACAAACAACGGTCAGCATTAGTAGATTATGGTAACTTATTCTTCTATTATGACTTGGATCTTAGCTGTATAAACTATTAAACAATGTTGTACTAATAATTTCGATGAAAAAAGAACTAATTATAGGTACCATGACATTGTTAGCGATTGCTGTAATCTATACACCAATAGGATATGCACAGAATCTCACGACCAATGCCTCAAATATGATGGGAAATGCGAGCGCTAACGTAAACAAGACTGCATCTGAATTAGCAAATAATGATACTCTAGGAAATGTACTTAACAAGACCGGTGAAGTAGGTAAGAAGATCCTCGGAGGAGCAGCAGATGTGGTGAGTAATATAAGCGAGGAAGTAAAACAAGGCATAGGACAGAAATAGACAAATCTTCATGACTTTTTTGGCTTTGCTGACTTCTGAAATCTATAATCTGATATCAGTTAAATCAGCACTAAATCAGCAGTATTATACTATAGGTCCTAAACCAGTAATAAACCGCAGTAATGTATTCAATTGTTCCCTTCTAGGATATTAATAAAAAAACATTAATTACTGTATTACTGATATGAGATTACGATGAATAGACTGTTTTGTGAATGTAATTCTTTTTTGTGGTAAATATAGATGTCACAAAAAACTACTGGGAAATCGTCCAAGGATATATTAGTACGTAATATGAATATCATCAAATCTAATGAAATAATTTTAATATTAAATCCAAATTCTCAAGGAGGTAACACAGGAAAAAACTGGATAGAGACCTATACTAAGGTTAAGGATTTTTTACCTAAAGACCACAAAATTATTTTTACTAAAAAAACAAATGATGGTATATTCGTAACTCGTAAATTACTAAGAGAAGGATATAGAAATATTGCCGCAATCGGTGGAGATGGGACAATTAATGAGATTGCAAATGGCTTTTTTGAATTTAAAATGCAAGACAAGCGTTCCCAAGATTTCAGGAAAATAAATCTCCACTCAAAATTAAAACAAGTAAATCCAAATGGAATCCTGTATCTTGTTCCTGCAGGCAGTCGAAATGTAATGGCAAGATCTCTTGAGATAAAACATCAGGGTCCTGAATCTTTAATAAGGATTAAGCATATGAAAAAACGTAAGATGGATGTTATTGCAGCTATTATTTCTGATAAAGCCAACCCATCTTTATTTCATAATAGAATAATAATGAATGCAGCAGAGATTGGCGTAGGAGCTGAAATCATAGACAGGTCCAAAAAAGTAAGAGGAAAAATAAAGAATCGTTTTGTATCCACAATGGCAAGCATAATTGCTACACTTCCAGCTTATGATAGTAATGAATGCGATATAATCATTGACAAGAAGAAAATCTCCACAAAAATGACAATGGGAATAATCGCAAATGGTCGTTACCTAGGTGGAGGTTTCAAAGCGGCTCCTCGTGCGAGATTCTCAGATGGTCTATTGGATGTTATTATTTTAAAAAATTCTGGCAGTTTCAAAATGCTTGATAAACTAATAGAATTAAAAGGATCAAGTAGTTATAAATTTGAAGAGGATATACTTTATTATCAAGCTTCAGAAGTAAGGATTTTACCAAAAGAGAATGATGTTACCGTTACTGTGGATGGGGAACCGATAGGGAAGCTACCAGCCCTTTTCAAAAGTTATCCTAATGCCTTGACAATAAAGAGTGAGGCATCTTCAGTACGAATCTAATTTTCTTGTTGGGTAGGCACAAGCCATTGTAGAGTATACACAAATGTGAGCGATTGAATCCAACTAAATAGTGGTGGCTAGTAACGAACCGGTACTAAATAGCAACATTAATGCTCACTTCAAGAGCGTCTTTAACTTTTTTATTAAACTCAAGGGTGGTCTTTGTAGTTCGACTAATATATTTGCCTGAATTCCGAACATAGCGCAAATAATCCCTCATTTCATCCTCATACATTATCACATTGTCTGCTACCACTACTGCTCTTTTATTCAGCAGTGCATGATGTTCAATAAGTTGGAGATATTTTAGATATTCATTTTTTGTTGCATCCAAGAAGACCAAATCGAATTTGTGTTTGGATTTGAGTTTTGGGATCACTTTCAATGCATCTCCATTGATTACATTTATTTTATCAGATAATCCAGAATTATCGATATTACTTCTTGCAATCTGGGCGTTCTTATCATCTTTTTCTATAGTAAACAAAATGGGTTCATTTGAATTATTATTACTATCAATATTCAAATTCTTTTTTCTAGGCTTCTGAATTAAAATACCAATTGCTATTAAGATTGCGGAATATCCCTGTAACGTTCCGATCTCAAGAGCCTTTTCAGGTTTATGTTCTTTTATGATGTTTTTTATAATTTTGCCTTTAATCGGGCCAATTGAAGGAAGTAATTCATTTTTTGCAATTTTTTCAATATTTTCTAGCACCTTAGCAAGTTTACTTTCTGGATTATTAGGCTTGATTTCGCTTTTCAAGTATTAATCTTACTTAATTGCTTTGGTATAAGAAAATTCCTACAAGATATGATGATACTTTGCGTTAACAATAAATCCGATTTTAATTTAGTGAAGTATATTATCCATGAAGAGTTATCTAATATGGTGTAAATATTCGAATATGGACAAACAATCAACTAATTTGAGTGATCCTCAGATTAAAAATCTATTTGATGGTAAGAATTTTGCCTTTCTATCAACATTAATGAAAGACGGCGCTCCACAAGTCACACCGGTTTGGATTGATATTGAAGATGGTAATATACTTGTAAACACTGCGTTAGGTCGAGTAAAACAGAGAAATGTTTCGCGAGATCCAAGAGTGGCCTTGTCAATCATTGATCAAAATAATCAATACAATATGGTTACTATCAGAGGTGAGGTAACTGAACAAATCACGGGAGACAAGGCCGAAAAACATATTGATAAGCTTGCTAAAAAATATATTGGTAAAGATAAATACCCCTGGAGATCAAAAACAGAAAAAAGAGTAATTTTAAAGATAAAACCAGGTAAAGTATTTCGAATGAATTAGTACTCTCTCTACTTATCCAAGGTTCAAATTTGAAATCGTTATATTCTATATTGGATTATCTGTACCATGTCATCAGATAATCAGGAAAAATGCGCCGCATGCGGAATGACATTCAATAACCAGGACGAATTGAAAGAACACATGTTAGAATTACATCGAGAATAATTCATCGGAGCAACCGTCAGATGTAATTAGGAAACATGTCGAGAAATTGATCTAACGACTTCATAGATTGGTGGAGATATTTTTTCTTCCATAGCACTCAGAATTTGGTCTATACAGTCATGACTAATAATTGATGGAATTGATACGCAGAGTTGTAGTGGAACCAACGAATTTATGTATTTTAATAGCTTCCATCTTTTTCCTATGTCTTTCTCTTCCCGGCAAATATTTATCAGATTAATAAGTTGTTTACTGTTTTTTAGCATCACAATACTATGAGCTCACAGATTAATGAGCTTTAACTATCAATTTCTTCTACAATTGTTCTGTATCATAAATATTAGAAAATTATAGGTACTTTTTTTGCACGTTTCGCGCATTTAATTTCATTTTAAAAATTAATCTTCGGTTCTGCGAATCTATGCATACTAAAACCACCATCGCATCGTTTTTTTAGTAGTTTATACCCAATCCCGGATCAGACATAAATGCAATAATGACAAATACTCATTATGGACTGCGATTTTTGTAGAAAAGAGTGTGAAAAGTATAAATCATTCTATTCTCCCTCAGGTGCAGATCCACGTGAATATCATATATGCATAGATTGTATTAAAAATTGGTTAAGTGAAGTAGAACACTGACAGCATTCATTGACAATGTCTAAACTTAAGTTCAGTAACGTGAACTAATTGCTGGAATAATCTTGGCTATGAGGATAATTCAATATCCTATTGCGACCAACAATTCGAAACTTGTACTGATTGCCGTACAAGTTAGAATAAAAGTGAGCATAACTTTTGGCAGCAGTAAAAGTGGTAAAATTGGTTCTTAGCCCATCTACAGATGATTTATTACCGTAGACATCTTCAATCTCGATAACATAGAACTTGGGTAACTTCTTAAATTGCTTAATTGTCATGTACATTATAATTAGGAAGAATGATACGACGGTAAGAACCATAAGTAAATGTTCAAAACCCTTTACAAATTCCAAAACATTATTTATTACGTTCTGCTCGAACCATTTTGAAGATAACGATAATAATCTAATAGCTACGACCACTAAATAGTCAATCACTTCATTTGCCCCCAATTGGCATTTACGGTCACAAGTTCATATTTGTCTGGGCTCTTTAAAAAACTATCTATGAATATCAAGGGCAATCCTTACCCCATCATTTATTTTTGATATGATCTACTGTACTGACTAACCAAGTTCTATTTACAGTATCAATTCAATATTCAAATCTAACCCCATTTTGTTGAGACTAGAATTAATTAGCACGTATAAGAAAAAATTGAGGATATAGACCTTGTGTGAATTTAGATCTTTTCTAATTATTATCCTTTAACAGGTTTATTGCTTCTACCAATTTGGCATCGGTAGCATTAATGTGTGTATCCAATTCTGACTGTTGTACCTTATCTTTTATTAAATCTCGCAAATCTTCTCGCATTTTATGTTCAATATCTTCCATGAAAGAATGAGAGCTTTTTTTCTCAAGTTCATCTTCGACATGTTCGAAATTGTCTAGGTACGCCGTAGTTGCTAATTCTTCTGCGCCTGTGTAATTGCTATTCTTATATTCAACTGATGTTTGATTCAATAAACTTCTAGCGTTTTCCAAATAGTCCACAAATTTATTTGATTCATCCTCAGTCCCAACGGCTTCTTTTTCCTGTGCAAGCCCCATTTGTATTCCAGATACAGAGAGAGGCATGACGATAGCAGCTATCAAGATACTCCATTTTAAAATGATTTTATCCATTGTTAGGTCGCCCTAATTAATTTCGCGGATTATTTAAACGGTGTTTGGAGGCAAAGATTAACTGGACATTCCAGAAATAAGCTGAATAATTCTAATACTTTTTATGTCCAAGACATGAAAAAATAGTCTTAATAAAAAATGAAAATGGCATATTCCATATCTTCAATTACGAGAATAGCTTTTTCAAATCCATTTTATTTGGCTATTGCCTCAGTAACGGGCCTTATTTTTTGGATAGTAACAAACACATTTGATAATTTCCTCTTTTTTTCACCTTATCTGACATTCTATGTTCCTAGTGATATGTTTGAGGCGTTTATCTTAACTTGTATTAATTCAGTTCTAGTAACAATATTGGTAAACTTTAATCTGTTTTTAATAAGGAATCTGAAATTAAAGCTGAGTAAATCTGCTCTCTCAGGTACAACGATAAGCGTACTTTCCAGTACGTGTGCAAGTTGTTCCACTTTTGGATTTACCCTTGCTTCAACGTTTGGTGGACTGGGCTTTTTAGCATCTAATTTTCTGTCTAGCAATCAGATAACTTTGAGAGGAATTTCCACAATTGTTTTGCTGCTCGCAATTTGCACTTGTTATATTAAGACTAGGAATAGCTGTAAATTATAGTCAAGGTCAATTTCAAGCTCCCAATAAACTCATCATTCCTGATATTTGTATAATCATCATTTTATTGTTCGTTACATATTCCATCCAGCAATGAGTGGTATTAATCAAATATTTAAATCCGCAAAATCGATTATTCGTATCAACTTACTTTTAAGATTTTAGGAAAAAGAAAAAGGGATTTTGAGTTATTTTGTTACGTATGTTTTTAGCACATATGTTACTTTGTGTAGCTGCTTATCCGGTCATGTTACCAGTCATGTTACTGGCCATTCCGGTCATGTTACCAGTCATGTTTTCAGCAAATACACCAGTACCAACCATAGGTACTAGTAACATACTTAAAGCCAATGTGATTGCTAATGACAAAATAAAAATTCTAGCCATTTTTATCAGAAACAATCTTACTTTATTTAAAGATTTTCTTGGGACTTCATGACAAAACCAGCAGAACAAATTACCGCAAAATTAATAAAAAAAACTGATGAATTACACTATTTTTTTTAAAATATAGAATTAATTGTAAATAACCGAAATTTCTACTCTTTAGATCATACTAAGATATTACCACTACTACTGTGAAAAGACCAATGATATTTTTACCTCTAGATCAAAATAATTCGAAAAGTGCCCTCAACATGACTAGATAGTTCAAATTCCTTAATTCAAAATTTCGATTGCCTAAATCATTTAAATTTGACCAATCATGATGAACATATTGTATATGAAAACTGCATTTTCTTTTGGAATATTGTCAATTAGGATTATGGCCGGTATCGTATTTATTGCGCATGGAATGCCGAAATTCTATGATGTTTCTGGAGGCTTTGGTTTTTTTCAATCTATTAGTTTGCCATCAGAATTATTCTTACCCATAGCACTTCTGGAGGTGATTGGAGGTTTGGCCATACTATTGGGTGTCTTAACGAGAATCGCTTCACTACTATTCATTATTGAAATGACAGGCGCATTGTGTTTGCCAAATTCTCCAAGGGATTTGTCGGCGGATATGAATTCGAACTTTTGTTGATATCAATATGCATAACTCTAGCACTTGTTGGTCCGGGAATGGTATCTATAGAAAATTATATCCTAAAAAGGGAAATATTCCCTAGAGGGAAACAATTTCGTCAAGCATTGCTCCAAAGCTAAAAGAATTTAATTAAAATTAATTATGTTCAGCATTGCAATAAAGTAACAATAAAAAATAAAATTATCAGACCTTTGGCAAGGTGCATATCTGATAGGTATGATACATCAATGATGCATTAACGATACAATACGTATTACGTAATCCTCAGGAGGATGATAACCCCCATTTTTCTCTTACCTTCTCTTCAACTTTTGAAAAAACAAATCGGTCAAATATTAAACCAATTCCAAAAATAACAATCATAGATGCTATTATTTGACTCATGTTTGAGAACTCTCTTCCAATAGCCAAAATATATCCCAACCCAAGTCCCGTTGTAATCAACATTTCCGCGCCTATTAATGCATGCCAAGCGAAAGACCAAGTTTGTCTCAAGCCCATGATCAAAGAAGGAGCTGATGCAGGGATCATTACATACCTAAATAGTAAAATTCCACTAGCGCCCATGTTTCGGGCTGCATGTAAGTATATGGGTGGAATGTTTCTCATTCCACCATAGGTAGAATTCATTACTGAGAATACTGAATTCATCACAATAACGAAAAGAATTCCAAAATCATTGAAACCAATAAGTAGAATAGCAAAAGGTACCCAGGCAATACTTGGAAAGGATTGAAGCCCTAAAGCAAACGAACTCATAGTCTTTCCAAATTGTTTGAATCTAACCATAACAAGTCCGACGCATCCGCCAATTAACACTGAGATTACGAATCCAATAAATAATCGCCAAAGTGTAATTGCGATCCCATTTATCAAAGTATTTTCGGAAACTAAGTCAATAAACGATTGGGCAACCATCGCAGGAGAAGGTAGAGATACTCGTGGCCAAATTTCTAATGAAAAAACAATTTGCCAGATAATCAAAAAAGCTGCTATAAATAAGAATACGCTTAAAATGTCCTTTACATTATAGTTCATTTCCTTTTTTGAATTTACGTGATTATCCATTTCAGAAAACCCTTTTATTAATTGCTCCTCTGAGATAAAGTCTATTCGTTATAAAATTCAATCGCGATTAGAGTCTAGTTGCCATAATTTTAATTTACATTAATAAATATGGAGATATATTGGTTTCAATGAAGCTTATCCACCTTTATTTTTGATCCTAAATTTAAGTAATCTTGTGTTGCAGGAATGATGAGAAATTGGAGCCATTTCAGCGTGTGGGTAACCTCAGTATAGCAGCAATGAAGTTTTTCTCTGAATGGGATTTTCAGAACTTCTAATTCTTTGCGTTTCAATGATACTCAAGTAGGAACCTACGTTAGGGCTTGGTTTATCGCACTCTCAAATACAGAATAGGGCTGGGCACCCACTATTTTTAGCGGCATTTTTCCCTCTGCAATTAATATAAAAGTTGGAGTGCTTGTTAAACCAATACTTCTTGCCAAGTTGTCATTTATAGAAACTAAATTTTCATATTTTTTGGAATCTAGGCATTCTGAAAACTTGTTTGCGTCTTTTACGCCTGAGTAAACTGCAAATTGTGTCAAACTATTCTTAGAAACCCAATCTACATTTTCACCTTTTGAATTTCTATACACTTCATCATAATAGGGCCAATATTTTCCTTGTTCAGCAGCACAATATGACCCAATTGCAGCTAATGTGGATAACCTGTCTGATGGTCTATCATTTATTACAAAATCCTTGAACATGAAATTAATCATGCCCGTTTTTACATAATTGTTAACAATTAGATCTTTGGTTTCTTTATGAAACCTTGCGCAATACTGACATTGATAATCTCCAAATTCTATTAAGGTCACATTTTTCTTACTCATTCCTAATGCTGATGCATTTTGGACTATGGGTTGTAGAAGCGTATTCAGAAGCTGAGCATTAGTTTCTGGATTCTTGGGAGCGTTGTTGTGTCCCATCGTCATAAATGCAGTTGCAGAACCTCCAACTAGAACCACACCAAATATGATGGCCCACATTAGTGATTTCATTTTAAACTTCTTGGGAGCTGGTTTCTTGACCTTTCGTTTCAATATAGAATCCTGCGTTTTAGTCGCATAAAAACCATAGTAAAGTCTTCTTACCTAGCTAGCCATGTTGAGAAAAAACTACAATTACCTATTTTGTAAGTCGTTCATCATATCCCAGCACTTTCTACATAATTGACCATCAATTTGCCATTTTGGTTTTGGATTATACCTAAAGAAACCTATTTTCTTTCCACACTTTACACAGAAGTTGATTTTCGTTTGATAATCCGATTCTTTTTTATCATAGCATTTTTTGCATAAAGAAACATCATTTTCGAAACCCCATTGCCATCTGGGATTCTTTTTTTGATCTGCGTCTATAATTGCATTGCAGATGAAACATTGGTTTTGCCTTTGTTTAATTTTTGCCTCTTCTTCTTTCTGTTTGATGACGAATTCCTTTGTTGTTTTCATGTGACAGTCACTGCAAAGAAATCCAGGAATATTCCATGATTTATCCGGTTTGTACTTGAACTTTAGATTCTTGTTGCATAGAGTACAGAATTGAGGTTTCTTAACTTGCAAACGTTATTTTTTCGAGTTTCTCTTAAAAAAATGTATCTTTGTTTTTCTTGTTGATACTAACATGTTCAGATATTTTAAAGGTTATTTTTGCATCTGATTCAAGACATTTTTGAGAGATATAATACAAGAAAAATAATAATAATAATCAATATTTACAACTTGTAGGTAATGGTATCCAAATGATTACCAAACAATGTGATAATTGCGCTCCAAAAGGTAAAAATTTTTACTGTAATGCCTGCGATAAGACTGCTGAGTTATTTTATGTGTATAGTTATTACTTGAATAGATTTTCAGAAAATACTTTAATAGGTAGAATAAAGGCTTTTACCTGGCATGACGTATTAGAGTATGTAAAAAATAATTTTTTTCATAATGCTTCCGGTGAACTTGATATAGACTGTGAGAAAAACTTTGCATACATTGAAGAAAAATTAACACACAAATCGTCATATGACGGAAGCACTAATCCTATTCGTCCGATGGGATACAAGATTTTTTTGAACAAAGATAATGAATCATATGATAATACTCCGAAAGGAGATTTTTGGGACCTAACTGCTGTATAGCTTCAATCTCGGTGATTAGTAAAGTAAAATGTTAACTTTTTTCAACTGATAAAAGTTAACAGCCGATGAATGAATCATATTCATATTCCTATGTCGATATATTAGATGGGTATTATACATCAAGAAATGATATGATTTCTTTATGACCGTATTTTATGAATAATTCATTATACTTATCGTACTTTTTAGGAAATAAAATGTGATCGTCGTCATACATCTTTACGAAATTAGCACGCATTATTATATTTCCCTGAGAATCATAGAATCTAATGCTATAGCCGTTCATTCCGCTTTGTCTCTCTTCAATTACGAACTTTGCCATTGTTACATTTTCAAGATTCAAATGAATATGCCAAGGTTTATCATCATTTCCAATTGTCAACCATTTGTCGCTTACACGAACAGGTAAATCTTTTTCGCATTTAACCTCACAAATCCCGCTTCCACTACTAACTGAGAACATGATATTTTCTATCTTGAGAATATCTGAGACTAATTCTTTTATGACGCCATGAGACATGTGTGAATATTAGGAAATTGGATTAATAAAAGTGTCAGTCTCAAAGTGGAAAAGAACTCTTCAAGAAATTTGTATTTTCAAACAAAATTAATATAATTTTTTAAGATCTGCGAGTTTCAGGGGTTCGGGTAATCGTTCTCCGTTTTTGGTTAAATTTTCAACGATCTGTATGGATTTTATTAAACTAATATTGTGTCCAGGGCTTACATAAGTTGGTCGTTTGCCTCTCTTTTTTATTTCATATCCAAGAATTGTTTGATCATATTTGACAAAGTGATCCTTCTTTACAGAACCACATAGTAGACTTTTGGCTACCCCTATAGTTGGTTTATCAATACTATATCCAATGTAACTTGCCAAACCGCATTTTCTTGGATGCAGTATCCCATGGCCATCGATAAGAAGAACATCAAAATCATTATCACTCTCATCTTTTAGTAAAGCTAAAGTTTTTAGTAATGGTCCGGATTCCCTTAGGAAAAATAATCCAGGAATATAAGGATATTTTATTTTACATTTTACATTGACGGTTACCTCAACCTTAAATTCAGTATTAGTTATAACAGCTGAGCAATATGCCATTTCATTCCCATAAGAAATATCTATACCACAAATTTTTTCAATATTGTCAGTTATATCATCGGTTATTAGCTTTGTTGAAATTTCGTTTTGAATATTATACGCCCAAGAAAATTCGTTTTGCATCATTCCGTTCCAAGATCATATCTATTAACTTTGGCTATTTCAGAATAATTATTCTTCTAAAATTAGAGATTTATCCGTTATGAATCAGTCTTGTTAGTAGAATAGCTATTAGAATTTCTTTAAGGCAACAAGCTCGAATAAATGCGTAAATTGTACTAGCTTTATCCAAAAATAATTGTCGAAGACTAGATACATACGATTGTGATTGATTGTAATGCGGAGAATGAAATAAAACCAATACTCAAATACATTGTAATTCACAGTCATTTATTATTGCACAGCCCAAGAATTGTTCGTGCTTTTTCATATGATGTTTTTATAGGTTGTCTGGATTCATAATTCTGATACATAATGTCGGGACCATCAGAAACGAAGCACCAGGAATATGAATGGCAAATCAGTAACAAAATCAGGGAGACGCATGATACATATACGTACACTCTATTGCCGGTTTCTGAATCACAAAGATTCGATTTTGAGATAGGGCAATTTGTAACTCTCAGCGCATTTCTATTAAGACCTACTGCATCAGGAGGAAGTGAAGAGAATCTTGTTAATCGTGCTTATTCGATAGCTTCATCCCCATCAAGAGATTTTATCGAACTTACAATAAAGGAGGAAAAACCATACGGTTACATTAATCCTACTACAGGAAAATCAGATTCCTTTGCAGCTTATTTTAATGAACAGGTCAAATTAGGAGATAGGTTCAAGTTGAAGCTGAATCCAAATAAGGAACATTTCATATGGAAAGTAGCTGCTGGAATTGAAAAAAATATAGCGTATTGGTCTGGTTCAAACGGCGCGGAATCTGCAAGAGGTTTGATCCAATATATACAGGATCAGAATGATCCGGATTTTAATCTTGTCCTTTTCTATAGTAATACGAAGCTATCAGTTGATGATACAAAAAAAGACTTCAATGAAACTGGACCTCATCCCGTAGATACCTTAAACGTTATTTATTATAATTGGCTGATTGATATTGCTAAAAGGATTGAGAATCTCAAGGTGATTTTTACATTTACGAAGCAGCAAGAAATACCGATAACAACTCCTAATTCAAGAATTATCTATAGAAAAGGAAGATTCTTCTTGAATCCCGATGGATCTCCTGAAAGAACCTTATTGAAATATGGTGGACAAATAGAGACTCTATTTAATCCAATATGCGGTAGTAGCTCCTTCATAAACGGAACGGTAATGTTACCAAATGGCAAGATAAATAGAGGAAAAGGAATATTACAAAATTTAGTGGAACTAGAAGGAGTAAAACCTGAAAAGATCGACAAGGAACAGTTCTATTTACAACAAGTAGGAGCAAATAAGCAAGAAAAGAAATAAGACCGAGTGAGTTGGGCCCTATCTGAATAGAGATACCAATAGTTGACCCAGTTTTTTCATTATCTATTTGGTATAATTACAATTTTGATACCGGAGTCTGTTTGCAAAGATGGCTCGTTTCTTGGTGAGATGTCGGACAAATGAAATTAATATAGATTTTTCAATCGTTTTGATAGATGATTATTGAATAAATGATGTGAAGATTTAGCTATAAAATATTGAGCCAACAGTTATTTGTGTTATACCTTAGAAGATAGCGACTTATGAATACGAATAAGAGTATGTCAATTGCTGTAATGTTTCTCGCAACAGCTATCATCTTTGTAGCGTCAACTCCTGTGGCAAGAAGTGCCTTTGCACAAACTATTGGTGAAGAAGAAGAAGTAAACCAAGTCAGCAATACGGGCAGCCAAAACTATGAAAATTTCCTGACTTGTCTGTCTGACGCCGGCGGCCAACATAGTTATCCTGCAGGTAATCAAATAGTTAACTGCTTAGTAGAGAGTGGTTACGTTCAAGGAAGCTCCAGCTCAAGTAATTCAGCAGACTCTGAAGATCAAAGCAAACATGCACAAACAAGTTCAGTTGATGATCAAAGCAATTCAGGCGATGACCAAAGTGATCATCAAAGCAATTCAGGCGATGATCAAAGCAATTCAGACGATGACCAAAGCAATTCAGACGATGATCAAAGCAATTCAGACGATGATCAAAGCAATTCAGGCGATGACCAAAGTGATCATCAAAGCAATTCAGACGATGATCAAAGTGACGATGGAGAATAGATAAGCCGCACAGATTACAATTGAAAGCCCCCATTCTTTATTTTTTGAAACTAAAATTTTTAGTGTATAAATTATACTTAATATTTGTCCAACCAGAATCAATGTATGTATTTGGTTTACTTAACAGTTATAATGTTCTAACCTCGTTAAAATATGGTATAAATGGATTCTTCTCAACAAGATCATTTTAACAAATTACTTTCAGAAGGAAAGAGAATTCTAGTAATGTTCTATACTGATTGGTGCCCTTTCTGTCAGAAGTTCAAACGAACTTTTGAATCGTTTGCTAATTCCTCCGATAAAAAGATCAAATTTTATGATCATATGTTAGATGATGATGATGACCCTTTGTGGGATAGATTTTCAATTAATGCTGTTCCTACACTTGTCGCATTTGATGGGAATGAGATCATTTCTAGAAGAGATTCAAAAATGGGTGTTGGATTGAACAAGACCGATATTGATTCAATTCTAAAGGAAATTGGAGAAAAGTAACTCTCATAGTCATTTTCCATAAACATGATTAAAACTCTGGAAATCCAGTAAATAATTAGCCTGGATTCGACATTACCATTACTATCCATGTATTTGAGAGTATATTTGCTGGAGTGTAGGATACTAAATAATTTGTACCATTAATTGTTTTCTGTTCCATTTCCGGCGTTACCAGCTTTTCCATTTTTAAAGCTGTTTAATTCTGCGAAAGATTCAGATTTGTTTGATGAAAGAGAGTTTGAATCGGCGATTTTTTGTCCGTTACCATCAATGTAAACTACCCTTATGTTGTCTGGGAGATTCAAAGATTGAAGTTTGTTATAAAATTTACTAAAATTCAAAACCCCACTCCATATTCCTACCAAGGATTGGTTTTTTTGTGAATATATTGGAATTGAAATAAGTGATACCGTCTCACCGGTGGACGATGATACTATTGCATTGCCCAAAAATGCTTGTTGCGTTTCGATAGCTCCTTGATAATAATCTCTGAATGCAAAGTTATTTCTACTGAGATCTAATTGACGAGCGTAGGGCTCTTCCAAATACATATCACCATTAGGCATTAGGAAGGTAACTGCCTCTAAAGCATCAGAATGTTGCAAAATGTTATCCGCTATTTGTCTTTTTTTAACATCATCATTATTAGATACTCCATGTAAACTACTATTAATTTTATTTTCTAATACTACAGTACTCACATCTGGTATCATACTTGTTAGTTTCATTATTGAAGCGGATTCATTAAGATAATTCACTAAATTATTAGACAAAATATTCGCCAAAGAACCATTGTTTGCGAAATCATAGATAGAAGAATCGATATTTTTATTCTTACTTTGTGCATTTACAACATTTGAACTTAGAGGTGAAATTATGTGGATGACACTCATGATGGCTATAGTAATAATTGTAGCTGATAAGATAACAGCAATAATTTTAGGCATACTTTACAAATTGAATAATAACATCTATATAATTTTAAGTCTGAATGAAAAGTTCCTAACATATAATAACTTCAATCAACAACACAGTCTTTTTAATTAGCAACGGCATAAGAATTCTTAAAATTCTTTATTACGGTGAAAACGGTTCAGCCATTTCACATACCTCTTATCCTTTCATCACAAATTTTCAAATAACTTTTATCTATATCAAATCCAACGAATGAAAGCCCCAATCTTTGTGATGCTAATGCAGTTGAACCTATCCCGACAAACGGATCCATTACTACTCTACACCTACTAATGCCATGTAATTTGATACACATTTCAGGAAGCTTAGTCGGAAAAGTAGACGGATGTGGTCTTTGTTGTTTATCCCAAATGGTTTCGTAGGGAATGAACCAAGTATTACCACGGTCTCGCAGATCACGTGTTGCACTATTCCAGCGGCCGATATTTGTTTTGTCTTGATATGGGACCCCAATAGCTAGTTTGTCCAATTTAACATTACCCTTCTTAGTAAAGTGAAAAATGAACTCAAAACAATCATTTAGAAATCTATCACTTACAATTGGCTTGAAATGTCCAACTGCAATGTCTGATAGTATGGATGGATACGCTCCTACATCAGATTTTGGTATGGCAATAGATTTTACCCAAACTATCACATTTTGTAATTTAAAATACTTCCTGAGGACATTTACAGCATCAAAAGGAATCCAAGGATCTGAAGGTTTGCCTCCAATATTAATAAAGAACGAACCGTCGTCAGAAAGTACTCTCGTTATTTCACCTCCGACACTGCTCAAGAATTTCAGATATTCTTGTCGGGGTAAATCATCCTTATAGCGATTATATTTTATCCCAATATTGTATGGTGGTGAAGTAACAACTACATCAATTGTTTTATCTTGCAGATAATTTTTAATTCCACTGACGCAGTCGCCTTGATATAACCTAATGGATACATCTTTTTTAATAATTTCAGCGAATTTTAGAGGTGTCTCTTTCTCGATTTGAATTCAACTTCTTTTATAGACATTCTAAGCATATGTCGAATAGATTGCCTTGAATAGTGAAAAATAAAAGGTTAACAAAAATTCCTTCAATTACGCTAATAGGTATTTTTCAGATTAACACGAGATCATCTACGGATGATATCATGACAACTGCCTTATTTCCCCCTAGATTTTTTTTCAATCTGCTTACTACCTCGTCGACGTCAGAAGAATTTACGACGGTAGCAATTACTTTCCTCGAATTGTACGTTAGTTCAACAGTTCCACTTCCTCTTCCAGAGGCGACTCTTTCCTTATCTTTGGTTACTCCTTTTACATCATATATCGTCGCCTCGAGACTTAATTCCTTAAGTGATGAAATAATATCACTAACATTTTCGGCTTTAACAAGTACAGCAAGTCTCTTCATCGTTCGTGATTCTTTTCCTGGCATTTTTGCATATGTTACCTCAAATGGCAAGGTAGTATTGTCTTTACCCATTTCCATAGTTTAGAGACGCCAAGTATAAAAAGATGATGTAAAAATGATGTTGAAATTATACCTTTGTCAAAAAATGATACTTTTTTTGATACATTTTTCTTCTGAAAATATGTAAGTAAATGCAATTAAAAATATTTATGAATGTTGTTGATATAGTTCCCTTATGGACAAAAAGTATTTTATGAAATCCATGATTGTTCTGGGTTTGATGTTCGCAATAGTTTTGGTAAATACTAATTATTTGCCTAAAGCAAAAGCAGAAACAGGAATTGGAAAGGATGTATTTAAGGTGATTGTCACCCTATACGGCATTACAAATTCGACAAAGGACATCACAACTATTGTTAATGTGAAAGATCAAACGAAGATAAAGCTCTTTAATCCCGAAAATCCTGAAAGCCAAGTAGAGGACAAGGTAAGCTACACAATGACATTCCCCGATTTGAATGTAAATGATGGCGACCCATACACGGTATGTACTGTAAGCATAAAGGATTTTAAGATTCACTGCATAGATGGTAAAAATTCTCCGTTAAATAGACCTGAATTCGTAGATATTAACGTAGGTGGAGGATCTAGTAAATCAAATGAAGATAAAGATTAGTGATTAATTCAATATTCACTTACCTTTTCTTTTAATCAACAAGTATTTAGATCACTCTACATTGATCCTTCGATAGTATACATATATAGTAATGATTAGGTTTCATGATATTTATGAACATCCGAAATAATGTTTTGGTTTATGTTGCCGCTGCATCAACTTTTATTGCAGGCATCTTACACATCGTTTTAGTTCCAATGTTTTTCAAGTTAATGACTCTCGATGTAATAATATTTTTTTCTGTTTCTGGTTTGGCACAGATCTTTTGGATTATACCCACCATTAAAAGATGGATAATGCCCTGGTATTATATTGGCATAGGAGGTACAATAGTCTTAATCATATTATGGATCATTGCTGTACCTGGAGGTGGTCATCCGATTGGTGGGACGGACGTAACAATTGAAGTATTTCAGATTGTGTACATTGTCTTAAGCGTAATTATCATGGTGGAAACAAACAAAAATAAAATACAAATTTAATGCCCTTAATCTTTGCTCTATTACAACAGAAACTATCTAGTTATTAAAAAGTAGTCTTGTGGAATATTTTTATTGAGACTTTGCTTTACAGCTTTATAGTTTGAGTCTTAATTTTATTTTATCTGAAGTACGGATAAAAAGTTTCCAGCGGAATCTTTAAACCATGCTATTTTTGGTTTACCTTGAAAGATACCTTTATTGTCTGTTTTTAATTCTCCTTCGTTATAGATCTGGAAATGTACTCCTTCATTAGCAAGTTGATCTACTGTTGATTCTAAATCATCAACTACAAAATTAAGAACTGTAAAACTTGCTGGACTATGATCTGCTTTTGGGTAAATGAATACTTCGTTACCACCCTGAAGATGTAAATTTAATCCTTGTTCTGACTCGGATACTTCAAGTCCTAGAATTTGATTGTAAAACCTCTTGGCTTTTTCTAAATCGTTAACTGAAAAACTAGAAAATGCTTTAGTATTTTTGAAATCTACCATACAACGAAATAGAGAAAAATAAGTATTAAGTGTTACAGTGATTTGGCGATTGAATAGTGACTCGAATGTGCAAAACCCCGAAATGGTTGTAAATCTTATGTTGGCTTGGATTGACTCAAATACTCACATTGAGGTAGATGTTTTTGCAAATGCAGGAATTCTTATTCCTACACAGTTAGTCTTGAAGGTTACTCACTAAAATTGTTTGGGGATTTGATCTCTGTAAATCGTAACACTTTGGACAGATCATACTTCCGAACCAATACTTTATCGAGGGCGTTTTCTTTTCACATAATTCACAGTGTGCAAAGTTAAACATCTTATTATATTAGATATGATCTTATATAAAACTTTTCTAGTAGATTTAGATTGAATGAGATTGATAAATTGCCAACCTTATTTCTGCTGCCATATTCAGGTAGTAATTGGCTTTTACTACCTCCAAATGTCTACAATTCTTTGAGTATAGTCATGGGATTCATGCTTGAAACAAAAAGGTAGAACCTACACTGGATTGAATGAATTTTTCTGGCATCATATCAATAATTTTGTTGGTTGCCTTCCAGCCCGTACAATGACATGGGACAATATAGCGAGGATCTACTTTCGTAAGTTCAGCCAACGTCAATGGAATTGAATCTTCATAATCCTGTCCCGATAAATGAAAGCCGCCTATTACACAGTGTATCTTTTCAATGCCTGTGACTTTTTTCGCAAATTTAATGGTGTTTATTATTCCAGCATGTCCACAACCTGTTAGAATTATTAGCCCTTTATTCCTGACATTCATAATCAAAGCTTGGTCGTCACAAACCAGTGGATCAGGTATGAGGTCGTTTTCATTGTCCTTTTCTTTATATTGTAATGAAAACCCTTTCTCAAATTTAGTGACTCGTGGTATTTCTCCGCTAATCATTACTCTATTATTTGGGTGATCTGTTATCTTATTACTTAGCCTATTCTCATTCCTAGGAAGGAAACTTATTTTATCTACTTTTCTTATTATTCCCCCGGCCTGATTTATTTCCCCTTCATTTAAGAAATCCATTCTTGCTTTGTTACCATTGGGGTATACTAACCAGCGTCGCAAAAAGGCTTCAGAATGTACTATGATTTCTACAGATTTTTTTAATCTTCTGAGAATGCTAATTAATCCGGATATGTGGTCAAAATGTCCGTGACTTAAAACAATTGTCTCGATATCTCTTAAATTTATACCCAAAACATCGGAATTGTAGACTATTCCATCTTTACTAACTCCAGTATCGAATAGAAATTTATTAGATTTAGTGGCATTCTCGTGTACATAGGATATTTCAAGTAAAGCTGAAAATCCATGTTCAGCAATTGGAGATTTGCTTATCGTCTGATTACTTATCATGGGAGGTCTTTTTACTATTGATGTGCTAGGGAGTAACCTATCTGTAATATTGTCAACTAGAATGGTTATTTTTGCATTCTCAATTTGGGAAAG
>JADMIO010603934.1_pt1 | contig 67336 bp, 61 predicted proteins | sample 8958161 | NCBI WGS metagenome assembly JADMIO01 (sample SAMN16585339, study PRJNA669376) | soil metagenome | isolation source: Crop rotation soil | place: USA: Cullars Rotation, Alabama | collected 2011 | reverse complement strand
CCGCGACAACTTGTCCACGTGGAATTCTAAGCTTAGGATCCCAATGTGCTGGAAAATGGAACGTCACATTCGCCATGACGGTGTAGGCATCGTCGCCGGTCTTCACGCCGGGCGAACCGAGGAAGCTGTCCGGCACGCCTTCCAGCTCGGCTTTCGTGAAGACGACTGGGGCCTGGGTGTCGTTGATGTTGGTCGCGAAATCAGTCGTTAGTTTCGCCAGGTCCTTGCGCATCTGTTCGACTTCCTTGCGCTTCTCTGGCGCTAAGGTGAGGCCGGCGCGGCGATAATCGCGCAGTGTTTCGTCCGCAAGTTTCTGTTCCTCCACATTGAGCTTCGGCTTGGTCTTCGCGAAGGCCTGCATCGCCTTGTAAACATCTTCGCGGTAATCGACGCCGACCGCCCAATCCTGGAAGGCCTTGATGGCATCTTCCGCCGCCTGTCGCATCGCGGGGTTGGCGCTGCTTTCCTTGATCACGTTCACACGGCTCGCCACCAGATTTGCCCGGTAGTTGAGATCATCGAGCGCGACGATCGTGCTCTTGAAATCGACTTTGCCCAGGTCCTGCGCGCCGATTTTATCGAGCGCAGCATTGGCCTCCGCGATTGCATTTTTCGTCGAGGCGGTGACAGCTTCCGGCGTTTCCTCCCAGTCGGGGAGCGTGAGGATCACGTTGGCCTTGGCGGCAGCCTCTTGAAAAGCGTCAACCGTTCTTAAGTCGGCCGCGCGGGCCGTGATGGAAGTTACGAAGAGAAGGAGGATGAGATGTTTCATGAGATAATAGCGCGTGCGAACATTTGTGTAGAAACGCACGAGGGTAAAGGCAATCTTTGCCTGTGATTGGGCCGTCCGCCTGCGGGATGCGGCTCTTTCGCGCGCTGCGTCGGCCCCCGTTATGCATGAATTCACCGAGAAATTCCTGATCGCGTTCATTCCGCTCTTCGTCGCGATCGATCCGATCGGGCTGGCGGCTATCTTCATGGGCTTTGCGCCGGATTCCGGCCGCGAACATCGCCAACGGCAGGGTTTGCTCGCCATCTACACGGCGATCGCGGTGGCTATTGGGTTCATCTTTCTCGGTAAAGGTATTTTCAATGCGGTCGGTATTTCCGTGGCCGATTTTCAGGTTGCGGGTGGTTTGGTCCTGCTCGCGCTTGCCGTGCGCGACCTGCTCGGGCTCTCCAGTCACGCCACGAGCGAGACGAAAGACTTTGGGGTCGTGCCGTTAGGGATGCCGCTGATCGCTGGTCCCGCGTTGCTGACGGCTTTGTTGATTCTCGTCGACACGGTCGGCTCGGTCTACACGATCTTATCGCTGCTGGTAAATCTGCTGCTGGTCGAAATTGGTTTTCGCAACGCGAGGCGGATCGAAAAAATGCTTGGCAAGCAGGGACTGCGGGGCGTGTCGAAGCTGATCGCGCTCTTGTTAGCCGCAATCGCGGTCAGCCTGATCCGGCGTGGCTGGCAAACGCCCTAGAAGCTTCCAGTTTGCAGCATCACGAGGGTGCAGTCTTCGACCACCTCGATGCCCGCAGCTTCCGCTCGCTGCGCCAGATCGCTGTTTTCCGCGCCGGGGTTGAAGATGATGCGGCGTGGTTTTGCGGCCACGATTTCGTCGATGAGCGGATCAGAACGCTGCTTGCCCAGATACATCGTGACCGTCTGGATTGGCCCGGCGATTTCACCGATGCGGCGATAACATTTCTCGCCGAGGATTTCCTCGAAGGCGGGATTGACCGGGATCGGACGGTGGCCGTACTCGCGCAGCATTTCCATGGCACGATAGGCGTAGCGGTCCGGTTTTGGGGAAGCACCCATCACGGCAACGGTCTCTTTTTGTGGATCCAACATGGTTTGATTCCTTCGTTTCGAGCCCCGTTTGTGGCTGTTCCGACTCTGCCGGTTCTGTTGACAGCCCAAAGCACGTTGTTACTATGGCGGCCTTATGAGATTTCCGCTCGCGCTAACGACTAAAATCGCGGCGTACATCATCGGCCATAAACTGCGTGGGACGAAGAAGTTCGCCACGGTTTTGCAGCTGGAGCCATTGCATACCTGCAATCTCACCTGCACGGGTTGTGGGCGGATCCGGGAATATTCCACCTCGCTCAAGGACATGATGAGCCTGGAGGATTGCCTGGGGGCAGCGGATGAATGCAAGGCGCCCATGATCTCGATCTGTGGGGGCGAGCCTCTCATTTATCCGCACATCGAGTCGCTCATCGCAGGATTGCTCGAGCGCAAACGGATCGTTTACGTCTGCACGAACGCGATGTTCATGCGCAAGAAAATGCGCGAATGGCTCGCAACGCGGCTGGCCGGCGACACGACATTTGTGAACGAGAAGATTTCCGAACTGCTCGCAGCGGGATTGATGAGCGAGAAGGAAGCGACCGAAGTCCGCAAGGGACCGAAGGACGCCGCCAAGCCGACCATCGCCCCGAGCGAATGGATGTATTGGAATGTGCACCTCGACGGGCTGGAGCGGACGCACGATCTGATCGTGGAACGCGAAGGTGTCTTCAAGGAATGCGTCCTGGCGATCAAGATGGCCAAGATTCTCGGCTACCAGGTCGCGACCAACACCACGATCTACAAGGAAACCGACATGGAAGAAGTGGAGCAGATGCTCGATTTCCTTTCTGATTTGGGCGTCGATGGCCACACGATCACGCCGGGTTACGAATACGACGCGGCCAAGAAGGACATGGTCACGCGGTTGAATTTGCAGCCAGAGAATTTTTTCCTCACGCGCGACCTGACGGTGCAGAAGTTCGCCAAGATGGAAGAGTGGATGGCCCGCTACACCTTCTTCGGCACGCCGGTTTATTTCGAATTCCTGGCTGGCAAACGCGACCTGACCTGCTCCGCCTGGGCCATCCCGACGCGCAACATGGCTGGTTGGAAAGCGCCCTGTTATTTCATGACCGACAAAGTCGGCACGAACGGCACCGGCCATTACAGCAGCTACGCGGAACTGCTCGAGAATGTTGATTGGGACAAATACGGCGTGGTGGACGGCGTGGCGCGCGATCCGCGTTGCGAGAATTGCATGACCCACTGCGGCTACGAGCCGACCGCGAGCCTGGGCTTGAACGCGCAAAAGGGCGACACTTGGAAAACCATCAAGTTTAACTTCGGCAGCCGACCGATGCCGACGGGCCGAGGCAGTGAAGTTCTCGCCTTTAACGGCGTGACTTCCGGCAATGGTCACCTCACCGGCAAACAAGCCGAAGTCGAAGCTGTTGCGTCGTAGTCGTGCCTCCGTCGTCTTCGAACGTCATTCCGTTGCCCAGTGCGTCGCCTGCGATCGGCGCATCCCATGCGACGACGGCATCACCGGCGGCCGCCCCGCGTGATCTGAGCGACGCGATTGCGCGCGCGCAGGAGAACCTGCTTCGGCAACAACATCCGGACGGACATTGGTGTGGCGAGCTGCTGGTCGATAGCACGCTCTGCTCGGATTTCGTCCTCTTCATGCATTGGCTGGGTGATGTGGACGAGGCGCTCCAGCAGCGATGCGTTCGCCATATCCTGAAGCGTCAGCTGCCGGATGGCGGCTGGAACATTTACTACGGCGGACCGAGCGAAGTGAACGCCTCGGTCAAAGCCTACTTTGCGCTCAAGCTGGCTGGGCATTCCGCCGACCTCCCATTCATGCAGGAAGCGCGCGCGAACATCATGCGTCTCGGCGGCATTCCGCGGATGAACACCTTCAGCAAGCTCTACCTCGCGCTGCTCGGTCAATTCCCGTGGCACTATCTGCCATCGATTCCGGTCGAGATGATTCTGCTCCCAAACTGGGCGCCGTTTAATCTCTACCGCATGTCTTCGTGGAGCCGGGCCATGCTCGTCCCGCTGGCCATCATCAATCACTTCAAGCCCACGCGTGAGCTACCGGGGTTGAAGCAACTGCACGAACTCTACCCGCTCGGCACGGAGCACAAGGATTTCACCCTGCCACGCGATCAACGCTTCTTCGCCTGGCGGAATTTTTTCCTGCGCGGCGACCACGCCTTGAAGATCATTTCCAAGATCGGTTGGCGGCCGATGCGGAAGCGCGCTTTGGAAGAAGCGGAGCGCTGGATGTTGGAGCGGATTGGCGAGGGGAGCGATGGCCTCGCGGCGGTATTCCCGGCAATGCTGAATGCCCTGATCGCGCTGCGCGCGCTCGGTTATCCGACCTCGCATCGTGTCTACGCGAAGGCGATGGAGAATTTTCGCGGTCTCTTCGTGAACGACCCGGAAGACTTTCGGATTCAGCCCTGCCTGTCGCCAGTTTGGGACACGTCGATCAACATGATCGCGCTGGCCGAATCTGGCTTGCCTGCCGAACACCCGGCCTTGCAGAAAGCGGCTACGTGGTTGGTCAGTAAGGAAGTCCGTGTCCGAGGCGACTGGACCGTGAACAATCCGCATCCGGAAGCGAGCGGTTGGGCCTTCGAATACAACAATGTCTATTACCCGGACACCGACGACACCGCGATGGTCCTGATGGGCTTGCGTCTCGCCCGTCCGACGCAGACGGAAGAGTTTGAGCAGATGTTCAAGCGTGCGCTCGGCTGGCAGCTGAGTTTTCAATGCAAGGACGGCGGCTGGGCAGCCTTCGACAAAGAGGTCACGCAGCATTGGCTGGAAGACATGCCGTTTGCCGATCACAACGCCATTCTCGATCCGACCTGCAGCGACCTGACGGCGCGCACCCTCGAGCTGTTTGGCTACATCGGCTTCGATGTGAAGCAGCGTTGCGTCCGCCGCGCGGTCCAATACCTGATCGATACCCAGGACGATGACGGCTCGTGGTACGGACGCTGGGGTGTGAACTACATCTACGGCACCTGGCAGGTGCTGCGCGGTCTGCGCGCCATCAACGAAGACATGACTCAGGATTGGATCCTCCGCGGCCGTGATTGGCTGGAAAGCTGTCAGAACGAAGATGGCGGCTGGGGAGAATCTTGCGCCTCGTATGATGCGCCGGTTTTGAAGGGCAAAGGAGAAAGCACCGCGTCGCAAACTGCCTGGGCCCTCATGGGCATTTGTGCCTGTGGTGATCTTGATCGGCCGAGTGTGCGGCGCGGGTTGCGCTATCTCCTGACGACTCAGCAGAGCGATGGCTCGTGGGACGAACCGCAAATTACGGGCACAGGGTTCCCCGGAGTTTTCTACCTCAAGTACGACATGTACCGGCAGAATTTCCCGCTCCTCGCGCTGGCCACGTACGTGAATTATCGCAGCGGACTCGGGCACTATCCGAGTTTCTACCGCTGCTGATTCCTCGGTCGGCGGGTCGGGATTGTTGGCCGTGATTGACGGGCCGCGCTTCGCGCCGAACGTTACCGAACTATGGCTTACGAACTACCGAAACTCCCTTACGCCTACGACGCGCTCGAGCCGCACATCGATGCGCGCACGATGGAAATCCATCACACCAAGCATCACCAGACTTACATCACCAACCTCAATAACGCCCTCAAGGACAAGCCGGAACTGGCCGCGAAATCGGTCGAGGATTTGATCAGCGATTTGTCGGCGGTGCCGGAAGATATCCGGACGGCTGTTCGTAACAACGGAGGCGGACATGCGAACCATTCCTTCTTTTGGCAGATCATGGGTCCGAATGGCGGCTCGCCCTCGGGCAAACTCGCCCAGGATATCGACGCGACCTTCGGAAGTCTGGATGGATTGAAAGAAAAGATCGGAGCCGCTGGGGCTGGACGTTTCGGCAGCGGCTGGGCATGGCTAATCAAGAATAAGGAGGGCAAGCTCGAAGTGACCTCGACGCCTAATCAGGACAGCCCGCTCATGGACGGAAACACACCCGTGCTCGGGGTTGATGTTTGGGAGCACGCCTACTACCTCAACTACCAAAACCGCCGCCCGGATTATCTCAAGGCCTGGTGGAACGTCGTGAACTGGGCCGAGGTTGGTAAGCGTTACGGTCAGTAACGCGGAACCGAAACACCAAACAGGCGAGCGATTTGTCTCGCCTCCTTTCGGCGCTGAAATAAACGCAGCTCTACAGCTATGGCTTTCCTAAACGAGAATTATCTCAAGCTTCAGGCGGGCTATCTTTTCCCCGAGATCGGTCGTCGGGTGAAGGAATTCTGCGACGCAAATCCGGAGGCAGCGAAGCGGCTCATTCGTTGCGGCATCGGTGATGTGACCGAGCCATTACCGGCGGCTGCGGTGGTGGCGATGCATAAGGCGGTCGATGAACTCGCGCACCGCGAGACCTTTCGCGGTTACGGGCATGAGCAGGGCTATGAGTTCCTGCGGTCGAAAATCGCGCAACACGATTACCGCGACCGCGGGATCGAGATCGCGGACGACGAGATTTTCCTTTCGGATGGCTCGAAACCCGACTGCGGTTTCATCCTCGATATCCTCGGCGATCAAAACAAGATCGCGATCACCGATCCGGTTTACCCGGTCTATGTGGATACGAACGTGATGGCCGGCCACACGGGCCCAGCCACCCCAACGGGCGGATATGAAGGGATCATCTACTTGCCGTGCACCGCGGAAAACGGCTTCGTGCCGGAACCGCCTTCGGTGCATGCGGATTTGGTTTATCTCTGTTTTCCCAACAACCCAACCGGAGCCGTGGCGACGCGCGAGCAACTCGTGCAATGGGTAAAGTATGCGCAGGAGCACAACGCTCTGCTCCTCTACGACACCGCCTACGAGGGTTACATCAGCGATCCGCAGATTCCGCATTCCATCTACGAGATTCCGGGTGCGCTCGAACGCGCGGTCGAGTTCCGTAGCTTCTCGAAGACGGGTGGATTTACCGGTGTCCGCTGCGGATTCACGGTTATGCCGAAGGCGGTCAAAGCGCAGACGGAAGACGGCCGTTCGCTTCCGCTCCATCCGCTCTGGCACCGCCGCTGGAGCACGAAATCAAACGGAGTCAGCTATCCGGTGCAACGGGGCGCGGAGGCTCTTTATAGCGAAGAGGGATTACGCCAGGTATGCGCGCTCATCGATCTTTACATGGGCAATGCCCGCATCTTGAGCGACGCCGCGGAAAAGGCGGGCATGCGCGTCTTCGGCGGCAAAAACGCGCCTTACATCTGGGTCCAAACGCCTGATGGCCTAACGAGTTGGGAAATGTTCGATCGCATGCTGCATGATCTGCATGTCGTCATCACGCCGGGCAGCGGCTTCGGTTCCTGCGGCGAAGGCTACATCCGCATCTCCGCCTTCAACAGTCGCGAGAACGCGGAGGAAGTTGCGCGGCGTTTGAGTTCGCTCCGATCCTGAAGACGAAGGCCGTTGGCGATATCCTGGTCGGGACCGCGAGCTGGACTGATCCCGGTTTTGTCGAGCATTGGTATCCCAAGGGCATGCCGGCGACCGAGCGCCTCGGTTGGTATGCGGACCAGTTCCAACTGGTCGAGATCAACTCAACCTTTTATGCCGTGCCCGCTCCGCGAATGGTGGAACGCTGGGCTCGCAGCACCCCGGCGGGTTTTCTTTTTGATGTGAAGCTGCATCAATTTCTCTCGCGTCATTCTACGGATGCGAAGTTGTTGCCCCCAGCCGTGCGGAAACGCGCCGAGATCGACGCCCGGGGTGAGGTGAAACTCACGCCTGCGCTCGAGAAGGCGATGATCGCCGAAGCCCTCGGGCCGGCGAAAGTGTTGCAGGCTTTTGGAAAACTGGGCGCCCTGCTGCTGCAAATGTCGCCCGCGTTTTCTCCCCGCGCGCACCGGCTGGAGGAGCTGGAGACATTGCTCGAAGCCTGTGCAGGCTATCGGATCGCGGTGGAGTTGCGGAACCGCCATTGGACGGAAGGCGAACGCCTGGAGGAGACTCTGCGCTTTTTTCGCGAACGAGCGCTCACCTTTGTCGGAGTCGATACGCCTGTGCAAAAGCATTTCACGATCATGCCGCCCGACCTAAATGAGATCACGAATCCGAGCCTTGCTTACCTCCGCTTGCACGGCCGCGATGCCAAGGCCTACACCACAGGCAAGACCGTCGCGGCCCGCTTCAATTACAACTACAGCGATGCCGAAATCGCCGAGGTGGCCGAACGCGCGCAGAAACTCGCCGCGACCGCAAAGGAAGTGCACGTCATATTTAACAATAACGCGCTCGACTACGCGCCGCACGCCGCTCTGCGCCTCCGCACTGCTCTCGGTCAATTCGTTAGGCCGAAACCGCAGCAGGAAATTTTACTGTAACGGGAGAAGGCGGAGCGAATTCTGGATTACTCCGCGGCCTTGATCGCTTTTACAACGGGGTCGGCTCCGCCGTTCATGCTGAACATCGAGAAATAGGTCTCTCCGTCCGGGGTGAAGATGGCGTAAAACATTTTCCCCACTCCGGTTGTGACCATGGTGCCAAAGGCCTTGTGCCCGGCGACGGTCGTTTCTTCAGCGTCGGCCACCGCGGTGGCCTCCATGCTTTTCAGGTCCTCCATGGCCACTTTCTTGAGGTTGGCTTTCGCCGAGGCTTCATCGGTAATGGCGGCGTCGGCCGGCAATTCCTTAATGGAGAGATCAGCGGCGCCCCCTTCGGTCATGAGCTGGAGGCGATCGCCTCCGGGCATGGTTTTGCCGTCAACGAAGTCGGCTTTCCATCCAGCCGGCAAATCAATCGTGATGGAAGGATCGCCCTTCGGAAATTTCACCGTGTCGGCTTGGACGGAAACAACGAAGCCAGCGACGCAGAGAAGGGTGACGGCGAGGAGTCGACGGTTGGAGCGATGGGTCATGGCGCATGGTGGAAGGAAACCTGAGATTTGGAAGAACAATTCCGCGCCTCATCCCGCTCTTGTCGCGCGGGTTGTCACACGTAACATTCCGGCGTCCCAGACTTCCGCGTGCTCGAGACCAACGAAAACCTTCCGCAACTCTATCGCTTTTGCTTCCTCATGACGGGGGATGCGGGGAAGGCGCAGCAGGCTTTTCAAAACACGCTGCGCGCGGGGGTGGAGCGCGCCGCGCGCGGCGAACCGGCGTTGGATCGCCTCTGGTTCTTTCGCGACGCGCGCTGGCAATCCTTGATCGCAAGTGAAAGCGGGTTGCAGGCGGAGCCAGGAACGGTTGAAGAAGCGGACCTGACAGCGGATTCGCCGTTGCAAGTCAGGCAATTGCGTCCCGAGCAGCTCGCCATTTGGATCGCCGGCGCCCCGGAGCCGCAACGCAGCGCGATGGCCGCATATTATCTCGATGAATTCACGCTCGACGAGATGCTCACCTTGCTGGAATTGCGAACGAACGATCTCTCGGAATTGATCGCGAGCGGGCGACGACAATTCCAGGCGTGGCTGAACGCCGTGGCGCAGCCTTTCGAAACATGAGTCTGCTCCATCCCAAGCGTGACGAGATTCTCGCGCGCATCGCTCCCATCACGGAAAAGGCGGGGACAGATCGTCGGATGCGGTCGGCCGTGCTGCATGCGCGCGGAAAAGGACCGGCCGCGGTGGAGTTTGGATATCAGCAGGGATTGGATAAGGCGGTCGCTGCGCTGGTTCGGGACATCCCGGTTTCGGCGGAAATTTCCGAATGGTTCCGCAACGAGAAGCTGATTCCGCAAAAACGCTGCGGCTGGAAAAGGACGATCACGAATCCAGTCGTCCTCTCCATCGCGCTCGCTTTGATCGTGATCGCAGGGGTGATGGTCTACGTCATTCTCGAAAGGATGAACGAGTTCCCCGGCTCGGGGACTGCGCGCAAGATGCTGACGGTCGCGGGATCGATGCGCGGCATCCCGCTGGAGACGGTCGAAGCGGAAGCAGGTTCGCTGAGCGATTTGTTTTTCCTGAAATACCGGCTGGAACATTATGATGTGCCCCCAGAGTTCGCAGCTCTGAGAACTTCCGCTTACCGGGTTTTCGATGACGATGAAGGCCATCGTGTCGGACAAATCACCGTGCCGGAGAAGCGGATGCAGTTTTTCCTGTTTCCAGCCGAGCGAAATCCAAAGGACGCGCAGGCGATGGAGTTTTCTGGCTGGCGCTTCGTGGAACGTGAAGGCTGGACCGGTGTCGTGCAGGTCCGCACGGGGGTCTGTTTCATGGCGGCTCTGCGAGGAGATAAGAAGGATCTGGAGCCCTATTTGGTGAAGCATGAAACCGCTGCGATGGCGACTGCCTCGCCGCGTTGACACGATTGCGGGAGGCGTCCAATTTTGAGGCCGCAACGCCAGGGTAGCTCAGTGGTAGAGCAGGGGACTCATAAGCCCTTGGTCGGGAGTTCAACTCTCCCCTCTGGCACTTCCCCTCCCTGCGCTTACACATTCACGTGCACTTACACCGCACTTCGTCCGAGCTGCATGTGTAAGTGTAAGTTAAGGTGTAGGTGCAAGGCAGATTAGCGATGCGTGAGATTTACTTCGACGATTTGTCCGTTGGCCAGCGCTTCGAGTCTGAATCGTACGAGATCACGGAGGACGCGATCATTGCTTTTGCGCGCGAGTTCGATGTGCAGCCGTTTCACCTCGATCCCGCGGCCGCGAAGGAGACGGTTTTTGAGGGACTAGCCGCGAGCGGGTGGCACACCGCCGCGATTGCGATGCGTCTTTTCACGACGGGGCCGCTTCGCTTCGTCGGCGGCGCGATTGGCCTCGGGGTCGACGAGCTGCGCTGGCCAGCGGCGGTGCGTCCCGGTGATCGGTTGCGACTAACGACCGAAGTCCTGGAGATGCGGCCATCGAACTCGAAGCCGACGCAAGGCATCATCCGGATCCGCAACGTCATGACGAAGCAAAATGGCGACGTCGTGCTCAGCTACATGGCGAATGCATTGGTCCGGCGACGTTCCGCGAACGACTAAGCGGCCGCCGCCAGTTCCTTGCACTTGCCGAGATCGAGTTTGCCCGAAGCCAGAACGGGGATCTGATCGACGCGCCGAATGATTCGCGGCACCCAAAGATTAGGAACTTCGGCGTCGCGCAACGTCGCGCGCAATTCCTGAAGATCGATGTCGATGCTGCTGAGAAGCACGATCGCTTCGCCTTTCGCTTCATCCGGCACGCCCATCACGGCAATGACGCGCTCCGAATGGGCGTCCAGTTTTAGCGCCGAGAGAATTTTCTGTTCGATTGTTTCGTGCGGGACCATTTCACCACCGATTTTCGAAAAGCGGGAGAGGCGTCCTTCGATGAAAAGAAAACCATCTTCGTCGAACCGGCCCAGATCGCCGGTCTTAAACCACCCGTCCAGCAGGACCTCGGTCGAGCGGACCGGATCATTCAAATAGCCGGCGAAAATGTTCGGCCCTCGCACCCACAGCATCCCGGTTTCATGCAGCTTGAGCTTCGCGTTTGTCTCGGGATCTCGAATTTCCGCCGCGATTCCCGGCGCCAGTTTGCCGGTTGAGCCAGGACGGTTGGCCGGTTGCACCGCTTCGCCGGGGACGCGCGGCGTCGGGTCCGGCAGGTTGACGCTAATGACCGGCGACGTTTCCGTCAGTCCGTAGCCCTCGAGAACAGGAATCCCGAATCGCTCCTCGATCGCGCGCGCGATATCCGAAGGCAGCTTCTCCGCTCCGGTGATGAGCAACCGCAGGCTGCGAAGCTGCGTCGGTTCCGCTTTGCGCAGATAGGCGCGCAGAAACGTCGGGGTAGCGAACATGACGGTGGCCGAATATCGCTCCACGAGCGCGGCGATCTTCCCGGCCTCCAATGGGCTGGGATACGTGACGGTTCGAACGCCTTCAATGAGTGGATACCACAGCGTGACAGTGCATCCAAAGCTGTGGAAAAAAGGCAGCGAAGCGAGGATGACGGTGTCTTTCGGTGAGTCGAGCAACACCGCGAATTGCGAGACGTTTCCAAGAATATTGCGGTGACTGAGCGTGACGCCTTTCGGCGCGCCGGCGCTGCCGCTGGTGAACAGCAGGATCGCTTCGTCCTGCCCGCCCACCTTTGGAATATGAAGCATGCGCGCCAGGAGGAAGCGCGGCGTGATCAAGCAGACAAACCACCAGCAGATGATGGCGGGTTTCATCGCCGGCAGGAGTTGATCGAGATGTATGACATCTGGCGTCCAGGGATAATCTTCGAGTTTCTTCGCCATCGCGCGCGCGGTGATGATGGTCTTCAGGTTCGCCTGCGTCTGCGCGGACTCGATTGCTTCGCGTGCGCAGGTGAAATTCAAATTCACGGGCACCTTGCCGGCGAGGATGACAGCCAGGTTCGCGACCACGCCTGCCTTTCCCGGAGGCAGGACGATGCCGACCCGCCGCTCCGCGCAGTGCGCGCGCAAATGACGCGCGAGGGCGGTGGCGACACCGAGAAGTTTGCCGCGAGAAAGTTTGGTGTGATCGAGTCCGTCAGTGATGGCGTTGCGGAATTGCTGGCGCTTTAAACCGCGCAGGCAGGCGTAGGCAAGATGCTCGCGCAGGATCGGTCGCTCGCTGTAGCAAGCCTCACCAAGCTTAAGAAATTCCTCCCGCACGGTCGCGATGTCCGCCTCTTCCGCGGGCAGCGGTTTGCCAAAGGCCACCATGACCGGGAAAGGGACGCTCCGGGGCCATTTCGTGAAATAGCGTCCGCCGCGGAAGGAGAAGATCGATCCCCAAAGCCGATCCATCCAAACCGGCACCACCGGAGAATCGGCCTCGCGGGCAATTATTTCATAACCACGACGCAGGCGGAGGAGCGTCCCCGAGCGCGATAATTGTCCCTCCGGAAAAAGGCAAACGATCTCGCCCGCGCGGATATGCTCCGCCGCGCCGCGCATCGCATCTTTGGCGCGGCGCGAGGAGATCGGGATGCAACCGGCGACGCGCAGAACCGGATGGAGATATTTGTTCCGATAGTAGCCTTCATCGATGATGAAGCGGATTCGCCTCGGGCAGGCGAGCTGGAGGATAATCGCGTCCACCCAGGTGATGTGGTTGGGCAGAAGGAGAAATCCGCCCGCTGGCAAATGTTCACGCCCAATCGTGGTGACGTGATAGATCAGCCGCCCGAGCACCAGCCCGAAGAAATAGAGCGCGCGTTCCGCCAGTGGGGAAGAAGAGTTCATTCGGTGGTAGGGCGGCCGCGTTTATGATTTACAATTTGCGTGGCTCTCCCTGCAATCCGCAATCGATGACGAACGCACCACGAGAAGGTAACCCGGGCGCGCGGACTGCGCTTGGATTGCTCCTGGCGATCAACTTGTTCAACTACATCGATCGCCAGATCCTGGCGGCGGTCGAGCCATCGATACGCGAGACGTTTTTTTCGCCGACGGATCCGAACGCGATGGCGATCAGCGGCACACTCGGCAGCGCGTTTCTCATTAGCTACATGCTGAGCGCGCCCGCTCTTGGTTGGGTGGCGGATCGGTTCTCGCGCTGGATCATCATCGGCGCGGCGGTCATTTTCTGGAGCCTCGCCACCGGCGCTTCCGGCCTGGCGGCGACATTCGGGATGCTTTTTCTCACGCGGATCTTTGTCGGAGTGGGGGAGGGAGGCTATGGCCCTGCCGCTCCGACAATCCTGGCGGATCTGTTCCCGATCGAGAAACGAGGACGGATTCTCGCCATTTTTTGCGCGGCCATTCCGGTCGGGAGCGCGTTGGGGTATGTGCTGGGTGGTTTGATCGACAACCATCTCGGCTGGCGCTGGGCCTTCTATCTGGTTACGCCGCCGGGAATTTTGCTCGGGGCCCTTTGCTTCTTTCAACGCGATCCGCGCGCCGCCCATGGCGTTCGCTCCGAGCGACAACGCGCTCAGTTCGCGGACTACATGACTCTCTTCCGCACCCCGTCGTTCGTCATCAACTGCGCGGCGCAAACCGCCATGACGTTTGTGCTCGGGGGCATCGGCTTTTGGGTCGCGGCTTACCTGCGCTTTCGCGGACAACCGGCATCGTCTACGCCGATCTTCGGCATGATCATCGTGGTGGCGGGATTGTTGTCGACACTCGTCGGTGGATGGGCGGGCGATAAATTGCGCAAGAAATATCCCGGCTCCTATTTTCTGGTTTCCGGCGTCGGGATGATCCTGGCCTGCCCCCTGTTCATCGCGATGCTCTACACGCCCTTCCCGTTCGCATGGGCGCTGATGTTTGGGTCGGTCTTCTTCATGTTCCTGAACACCGGGCCTTCCAACACCGCGCTCGCCAACGTTTCGATGCCGGAGGTAAGAGCGACGGCGTTCGCGATGAATATCCTGGTCATTCACGCTCTCGGCGACGTTCTCGCGTTTCCCACGATTGGGTATGTGGCCGGGCATACGAGTTGGACGACCGCGTTTTTGTTTGTCTCGGGGGTGATGTTCCTGAGCGGCATCATCTGGTTGCTGGGAATCCGCGGACTGGCGAAGGATACCGAAGCTGTCGAGCGGGCCACGGCCTGAAAAAACGAAAAACAGCAGGAGCAACCGAAGTCACTCCTGCTGTTGGATTCGTTAGGCGGGCCAAGCCCGCGGGGTGGGATTAATCTTGCTCGGAGGGATCAGGAGTTGAACTCGACTTGGCCGAGTCTTCCTTGCCCTTCGATTTGTCGCTCTTCTTCTCGCTCTTGCTTTTCGTAGCAGTCCCTTCGTCGCCCGAAGTCGTTTTCGTCGAGGTCGACGTGTCCGTGCTCTCCTTGGTTGCGGATGAGCTGGATTTCTTTGCGGGGCTCGCCTCGGTCGTGCCGCTGCCTGACTTGGTCGAAGCAGGGCTCGCCTCTTTCTTGGAGCTGCTGCTCGCAGTCGCGGCCGGGGAGGCAGTGGGCTTGGCGGTGGCGGCAGGTGCCGTTCCCATCGGGGTCGGCGAAGCCTTCACCGTGGCCGTCGGCGAAGCGCTGGCGCTGGCCGATGGGGAGGCGGTTGCAGTGGGCATCGGTGTCATAGACGCCGTTGGCGCTGCTGCCGGGCTTGTCGATGTGGCGACGGACGATTGTGTCGTTACACCGCTGCGGGTACTTATGCCCACGCCTGCCTGTACACCGAAGTAGCTGTAAACACCGCTGATGTAATCAGGGCGGTAATATTGATCGACGTGAGCGTAATCATAAACCGGCGCGCTGTAGATGCGCTCACGTTGGATCGTCGTGGTGTAGACCGTCGGATCGCTCGTTGCCTGGAATACCGTGTAGGGCACTGCGACGGTCTTCCGCGTTGTTGTCGTAGTGGTCGAGGAACTCGATCCACCCGAGGCAACATTGCTGCCACCGGTCGTTTCGAGAACAGTGTAAGCCATGCAGCCCGTGCTGCGATCAAGAACAACATCCTTGATCACGCCGATCTCCGAACCATCCGCTGCGCGGATCTTGGAACCGATCATCTTGCTGCTTTGGATGTAGCCCGTGGTCGACGAAGTCGTTGTCGCGGATTGAGTCTGAGCGTTGGAAGGAGCAATCGCGAAAGCCACTAAGGCGAGCGTTGCTCCGGTGAGGATTAATTTTTTCATAGGTGTGTAAGATTGACGGGAAGCAGCAATGCTTATTCACGCTGCGACCGCGCAAATGATTCGGAAACCGCGCAGTGTGCGGATGCGGGGCAATGGCGATTTTCCGAATCCGCCAACGAAAGGTCGTTAGGGGATTGGTCTTGCCGCCAGGTGCACGTCGAAGCGGCGTGCCATTTCGAGCGCTTGTTCAGCCTCGGCGCTGTGACCGCGCTTTCGTTCGATTTCCGAGAGGAGTTGCCAAGTCTCCGCGCGGTAGGATTGCGTGACGAGGCAATGTTTTAGCTCTGCGATCGCGGCGTCGGGCGCACCCGCTTCGTCGAGCAATTTCACGTAACGTTTCTCGATCGACCAATTTGGAAAGCCGCTGCGCGACGCTATTCTCATCCGCATCAGATTCGTTTTGCCGCTCTCTTTGTTTTCGAGCACGGCCAGCATCTCATGCGCTTGCGCTTCCACCAAGGGCATCTCCTTCGCGCGATCGAGCAATTCATGAGCAGCGGGAAAGTCATTCTGTTTCACGGCGACGGCCGCGAGATTGATGATGGCGAGCGGTTGGGCCGGCTCTTTCTGCAAAGCCACCTGCAAATGTTTCTTCGCCTCCTCGAGATGGCCTTCGCTCAATTCGAGGCCGCCGAGATTAATTAACATCCGGGCTGAGTCCCCGCCTGAGGCGATCGTGCGTTCGAGAAAGGTGCGTTGATCTTTCCAATCCAGGGTCCGGACAAAAGTGCGCCCTGCGCAAAGGAGAATCCAGATGGCGGCTGTGGCGAGAATTACCGGACGCAACACTCCAACGCGCGACCATCCCCCCTGTAAGAACCGCGCCGCGACTAAGCCGACTGCGAGGAAAAGAAACGCCGTGGGTAAATAGAGCCAGTGCTCGGCCACGGTGGCATTGAGTGGAACCAATCCGCTCACCGGCAGATAACAAAGGAGCGTCAGCAGCAGACAGGTGAAGATCGCCGGATCGCGTTTTCGCTCCCGGTACAACCAGTAGAGAAACGCCGCGAACAAGATCACCCCCGCCAGCGTCTGCAATTCTCGCCAGGCTGCTCCGCTCATGCTGGCGTCCCCGAAGCCACTCGGATGAGTTTCAACGTCTCGATCCATTTGCAGGTGGACCGGAAATGCTATCAGCCAGGTGTATTCGGCGAACGCCCGAGCCATCAGGATAGGCCGCAACAGACCCGAGACCGGGTGCATGCTTGGGGGAGCCGGATTGTGCTCCGCCGGCATTCGCAGGCTGAAATAACTCGCGAGCACAAATAAAACGATGACGCCGGCCCGCAGCGCCGCCTTCCACTGTTTCCGGAGAAGCAGGATCGCCAGCCAGACGGCGAGAAAAATGAGTCCTGCTTCTTTGCTCAATGCACTGAGCAAGAGCGCCGCGCCGGCTCCGAGCGTTAGGAGCCAAAGCGCTGCGCCGCGCGCCCGCAAGCTGCGCAGTCCCAGATAAAGCCCGAGAAATCCAAAAGCGGCAGCCAGCGGATCAGCCCGCCCGGAAATGTAGGCAACCGCACTGACGTGCAACGGATGGAGAGCCCACGCCAGCGCAATCACGGGCGGCACGATCCGGCGAACCCGATCGGAGGCCCCAAGAAAAGTCAGGAATTCAGTCGCGAAGAAAAACAGCGCAATCGCCGCGGCCACATGGCAGACGATGCTGGTGACATGATAACCGGCCGGCCGAAAAGCGAAGGCGGCGTAGTCGGCGACATAAGTCAGACGTTGAATCGGGCGATAAAAATCCGAGGCGGTCGCATCAGTAAACAGAAAATGCTGAAACCCCTCCGGAATAAGCCGCCAACTGCGAATCAATGGGTCGCGGAGGATCAACGCCGTATCGTCCCAGACGAACTCGTTTCCGATCGCGGGAGCGTAAGCAGCAAAGACGACGGCCGCGAGCAGCAGCAGGAGAACAAATTTTTTCACGCCGGAATCAGTGGACAGAATGATTAAATTGCGCGTTTAGGTTTGGGAAATGTTTATCGCCGCTTTTCGACGCTTCGGAATATTGGTCGCCATGGCACTCGTGAGCAGTGCTTATGCCGCCGGTGTTCCGGACGATTGCACGCAATTGCTGGTAGCCACTGCGCCCGATTGGAATTCGACGCAAGGCGAGATGCGACTGTTTGAACGGAGCCGGGGCGGAAAATGGACAGCGCAAGGTGCGCCTATTGCAGTCTTGTTCGGCAAGAACGGCGTCGCGTGGGGGATTGGCCTAGCCGGTCAAAACGAAAAAGGGCTCCGGAAAAAAGAGCGCGACGGTCGCGCGCCGGCGGGTGTTTTTCGGATCGGACAAATCTTCACCTACGATGCGCAGCTGCCGGCTGGTTCCGATTATCCATTCCATCAGGTGACGGAGGCGGATATCTGGAGCGACGATCCGCGTTCGCCCAACTACAACCGACACGTTGTCATCGATCCGAAAAATCCGCCGGACAATTACAGCCATGAACGCATGCGTCCCGGCGATTTCGCATATCACTGGCTCATAGAAATCCGACATAACTCGGATCCACCGGTGCCAGGCGAAGGCAGCGCAATCTTTTTCCACATCCGGCGTGGCGTGACGCGTGCGACGGCGGGCTGCACGACGATGGCGGAAGAGAATCTGGTGCGCGTGATCAAATGGCTGCGCAGCGGGAAGCAACCTTGTTATGCGCTCTTGCCCAAGACGGAGTATGCGGCAAAGTGGCAGAGCTGGAACCTGCCGCCGCCCGCCGCGCAATAATTAACGCAGAGGGTTGCGCCTGTTATTTTTCAATCTACCTTTTCCTCGTTAGGCCACGCTCATGAGAAAACGCGCAAATCCAGATTCAGAAGCAAACATCCGCCGCATTGATTCCAAGGCGCGGGCAAAAAAACAAACGCACGGTTTTCAGGTGCACTTCCTTCGCGGCCGAGAAGTCGTGACGAGGATGTTCAGCGATACCGTCCACGGGGGAAAAGAAAGCGCCCGCAAGGCTGCACGAAAATTCAAGCGCGCGGCCATGCTGGAATTACCCGAGCGGATTTTCCGTGGACCGATCAGCGCCGCGAAAGCGCGCCGGAATGCGGCCAAGGCAAAACCGAAGGCGAGTCCGAAACGCGCCCCTAAGGCTCGCAAGACGGCCAAAGGACGTCGGCGGTAGCCGTATTGCCCGCGGGTCTGTTCGCGTTGTTCCGTGACACACGGCGACGCAGCGCCGTGGCTACAGACCCGGTGTGATTTCGCGGAACGCTTTCCAGCATTCGACGAAACCGGGGGCGAAATCTCCGGGCCTCGCCTGTTGCCAGGCAGTTACGAGGTCGGTCGGGAAAAATGCGCCCAGCTCGATCTCGCTTCGTTCAAGCCGGAAAGGGCCATTGTGGCTACCTCGATACAACCAAATGAATTCCTGCCCGGTTTTGTCTGACGCAGGAAGCTTGGCCACCCGCTCCAGCGGCGCCTCGACTCCCAGTTCCTCTCGTAGTTCCCGCTGAGCGGTTTGGTCATATTCCTCGCCTGCGTCGACATGCCCCGCGGCGCTCGAGTCCCAGACGAGCGGGTGCCGGTCTTTTTGGCGCGACCGCTTCTGGAGGAAGAGCTCGCCGGCGTCGTTGAAAAGGAGGATATGCACCGCCCGATGGAGTAAGTTATCCCCATGCACAGTGGCGCGTGGCGCCGAGCCCACGACGCGATCCCGCTCGTCCACCACGGCGAAAGGCTCGGAGCTGACATTGCCGGTCTCCTTCTGCGCGGTTGGAATTGCCAGATTGGCCAGATCAACCCATTGGGAAAGTGACAGTTCCTCAGCCCTGGCTTTCGGATCGAAGCCGCCAGCGGTCGCCGCTTTCTCCCAATCCGGGAGATCCTCACGCAAGAGCTTGCCCAGCTGTTTTCGCCTTTGAGAAAACCCCTGGCGAACCAATCGCGCGAACAATTCCGGGTCCTCACACCGAAGCTCATCAGGTGCTCGCGGCGTGATCTTCACGAACGCGGAATCGACTTCCGGTTGCGGCAGGAAAACACTGGCCGGAACAGTCCGCAGATATTCTACCCGATAGTGAAGTTGGACCAGGAGGGTGAGGGCGCCGTAATCGCCGGTGCGCGGCTCCGCGGAGAGACGACGCGCCATCTCTTTTTGTAACATGCACAGCCACAGAGCTATCGGACTGGGATAATTCGTGAAACGAAGGAGAACCTGGCTGGAAATATTATACGGCAAATTCCCGATGAACTTCACCCGCGGCTTGGCGAAGAGCTGTCGGACATCGAAATCGAGCGCGTCTCCGTGGATAATTTCCAGCCGTTCCGTCGGGAATCTTTTCCGCAGAAACTCGGCGAGCCGGGCGTCTTTTTCTATCGCCAGGACCCGCGCGCCGGAGTTCAGTGCAAACTCAGTCAGCGCTCCCAGGCCGGGCCCAACCTCCACCACATAATCTTCCGGCGTCAGTTCCGCCCGGGTGACAATCCATTGAGCCAGATTGCGGTCGTGCAGGAAATTTTGCCCGAGCGTCTTGACCGGCGAGACCTTGATTTCGCGCAGGGTCGCGTCGATTTCAGAGAGCTTCATCGATTCACAATCCGACGCTTCGCTGCGGCCCTCGCCAAGAGCCTTCTATTCACAAAAACCTGTGAACAAAACGCTCCGCAAAGGGGTTCTTATTCACAACTTATTCAACCCAGGAAATCAATCCCGGCGCGACGGTTCTTCGGCCACGGCGGACGTTCGCTTGGCCAGCTGCCGTTGGGGCTTCTTTTTGCGGTTCGAAAGATAAATCCTTCGCGCATCTTTGAGCGTGACGCCTTCCAAGAAATAGACGATCGCCGCCCTCCCGAGGGCGTAGGTGCCGGCTCCGGCCACCATCCCGCAAACGACGTTGCCCCAGCCTGGGAAGAACTTCAGGACCGCGCGTGCGCCTTCCCGCAGAACCATCCCGGCACCCACGTTGACCCCCAGGGCCCCGACAAATTCCGTAGCCGCGCGCAAGCTCCGCTCCCGTCCCGAGATATACATGATGCCCGAGACCATCACCAACTGGAGCGTGGTGAGGATGGGCAAATCTGCCAGCGGGATCGGTTGGGCGCCGACGGCGGTGCAGATGGCGCTGGTCGATTTCACCAATTGTTGCGCGATCTGCGTTTGCGACGCCCGATCACGCGAGATGCGAATCATTTCGACGCGCGCTTCGTTGGGCAGCTGCTGGGAAAGCAGCGACATCAAACGCGCAGCCGCGGAATCCTCCGTGGGGGGACCGCTTCCGGCCAGATCCACTTCCATGACCTGGAGAATGTGTTCGCGCAGCTCCGGCTTTTCGACGAGCGCGATGCGGAGCTTCTCCAGCGCCGTTGTCTCGCCATGAGAACCGCTGCCGTTGTGCTCGACGGCGCTGCGCTTTGGACCGTTTAGCGAAATGCCGATGATCTTCGGGGTTGCGTCGGCCGAGCGGTGAAAATTAGCGAGCGCCGCCAACGTCTCCAAGTCCCCCGAAAGCACGCTGTTGCCATCGACAACATGGAGAAAAACATCCGCGGCCCTGTCGGTTAATTCTTCCTCGACCTTGCCGATCGCATTTGAATCCGCCCCGCGTGCATCCAGGAGAAGGATGTTGCCGCGATCGCCAACGCTCGTCTCCTGCCAGCGATACAACTCCATCAAGACATCGCGCAGATCGCCTGGTTGGGCAGCAGAAAACAGCGCGGCGATTACTTCCTGGACCGGTAGTTTATGGGAACCGGTCAGGACGAGGCGCGGCGCGCGCTGCTTCAGGAAAAGCTCCTTCAGCGGCGTGAGCTCATGCAGAACTGGCTTTTGAATGGAATCCGGCAACTTGCCGAGAAAGCCCTCGAGGCGCTCGACGATGTGAAGAAAAACCGGCTGATTCATACGCGAAGTTCATCACAACTGCGATCTTTTGGGGCGAATGCAAGAGACGTTGCGTTCCTCGACTGGAAAACGTTTTCAAAGGCTTCACGCCCGCCGTATAAACCTCGCATGAGTTTGAATGTCGAAGTTTTGGCGCAAGCCGCCAATGAAGCGCGCGGGCTCGCGATGGATGCGGTCCAGGCATCGAAGTCAGGACACCTGGGTCTGCCGCTCGGCTGTGCGGAAATTGCGGCCGTGCTTTATGGGAACGCCCTGAAACACAATCCCGATGAGCCGCGCTGGATCGGTCGCGATTACTTCATTCTTTCCGCGGGTCACGGCAGCATGCTGCTTTACGCCTGGCTTCACCTCAGCGGCTATGATCTTCCGATGGAGGAGATCAAGCGCTTCCGCCAATTGCACAGCAAGACGCCGGGGCACCCGGAATTTTTCGAAACGCCGGGTGTGGAATGCACGACGGGTCCGCTCGGGCAGGGAGTTGGCAACGCGGTCGGCGTCGCCGTCGCGGCCAAAATGGCGGCGGCTCGCTTCAACACGCCGGATCATCCGATCTTCGATCAGCACGTCATCTGCCTCGCGGGTGATGGCTGTTTGCAGGAAGGCGTTTCGGCAGAGGCGAGCGCATTCGCGGGGCATTTCGGGTTGGATAACCTGATTCTGATTTACGATTCGAATGCCGTCACTCTGGACGCGATGGCGGCCGCGACGCAGAGCGAAGATACGGGCAAGCGCTTTCAGGCTTACGGCTTCGACGTTCAGAAAATCGATGGCCAGGACATGACGGCGTTTCTCCGCGCGTTGAACAAGGCGAAGAAGCGCGACAACGGGAAGCCGCAGATGATCATCGCGCACACCCTCATCGGCAAAGGCATCCCGGAGGTCGCTGGAACGGCGAAGGCCCACGGCGAAGCGGGCGCGAAGTTCGTCGATGAAGCGCGCAAGAATCTCGGCCTGCCGCCGGAGCATTATTTCGTCTCGCAGGGGACGCGCGATTATTTTGCGAAGCACAAGAAGAGCCTCGTCCGCCAGTATCGCCGCTGGGAGAAAATGTATCGCGATTGGCAAGAGAAGCACCCGGAGCAGGCGAGTCTTCTTCAAGATGCGATCGACAAGAAGGCGCCGACTGATCTCCTGGCGAAGATTTCCACGTTCCCGGCGGACTCAAAGATTGCGACGCGCAAAGCGGGCAGCGAAGTGCTTCAGCCGATCGCCCAGGAAATGCCCTTGCTCATCAGTGGCAGCGCGGACCTCCATGGATCGACTCTGAATTACATCGAAGGCGGCGAGGATTTTACACGTGAGAATCACATGGGGCGCAACATCCGCTTCGGAATCCGCGAACATGGAATGTGCGCGATCATGAACGGCATCGGGTATCACGGCATCTTTCGCGCGTCGGGGGCGACGTTTCTCGTCTTCGCGGATTACTGCCGTGCGTCGATCCGCCTCGCGGCGCTCTCCAAGTTGCCCAACATCTACATCTTCACGCACGACTCCATCGGCGTCGGTGAAGATGGGCCAACTCATGAACCGGTCGAGACGGTGAGCGGACTGCGCGTGATCCCGCAGCTCGATGTCATTCGGCCGGCCGATCCCGAGGAAACTGCCGGTGCTTTCGCGGCCGCGGCGGCAAGGATCGATGGACCAACCCTGCTTGCGTTGACACGGCAAGCGGTGCCGTTGTTGAGCGAGATTGACGTCAATTTGCGCCGCGAAGGAGTAGAGCGAGGCGGTTATGTCGCGAAACGCGAGACCGCGGCGCTCGATCTCATTCTCCTTTCCTGCGGCAGCGAATTGCAACATGCCCTAAAGGCCGCGCACGAGCTGGGCGAGGGCACGCGCGTGGTTTCACTCCCGTGCTTCGAACGCTTCGAGCGCCAATCCGCGGAATATCGCGAAGAGGTTTTGCCCGCATCCTGCCGGCGTCGCGTCGCGATCGAAGCGGGCGTGACGGATATTTGGTATCGCTACGTCGGACTCGACGGAAAGGTCGTCGGGCTGCATCGGTTCGGGCTGAGCGCTCCCGGGGATCAGGTAATGAAAGAATTTGGCATCGACGCGCAGCATGTCGTCGATGCGGCGAAATCGCTCTAGCGAATGCCGCGTCCGGTTTGGGTTGTCGAAGGGCGCGGATGGAACGCGCCTGCTGCGGAATGATTTCATCGCGGGCTGAGATTGATGGCGTAGCCGTCGCGTCGCATTACGACGATCTTGATTATTTCTACCGCGATGTCTGGGGCGACCACGTGCATCACGGCTTCTGGAAGACTGGCGATGAAAACCGGGAGCAGGCTGTTTTGCAGCTCGTCGACTTGGTGGCGCAGAAAGCCGGAATTGGAAACGGCGTTCGCGTTTGTGACATCGGCTGCGGCTATGGAGCCACTGCGCGGGTCCTCGCAGATCGGGGCGCGCAAGTTATCGGCATCACGATCTCGCCCGCGCAATTCGCCGTAGCGGCGCAAAAAAACTCGAACGGCGAGAACCCTGTGTTCTTGTTGGGAGACTGGCTGACAAATGATCTTCCGGCGGAAACCTTCGATGCGGCCATCTCCATCGAAAGCTCGGAGCACATGCCGGATAAGCCGACGTTCTTCGCGCAGGCATTTCGAGTACTGCGAGTTGATGGCCGCCTCGTGATCTGCGCCTGGTTGGCAGCGGAGCAGCCGAGTCGGTGGGCTGAGCGTTGGCTACTCGAACCAATTTGCCGCGAGGGCCGCATGCCGCAGCTGGGCAGCGCGACGGAGTATCAGGACCTTGGCCAAGCAGCCGGGTTTCAGCTTCTCGGCTTTCAAGACATCACTCAATCGGTGAGTCGCACGTGGCCCGCGATTGTCTGGCGTCTCCTGCGCAAGTTCATCACGGCTCCTCGCTATCTACGCTTTGTCTTCAGCCGGCACGCGCATAACCGCATCTTCGCGCTCACGATTCTGCGCATCTGGATTGCCTATCTCATCGGCGCGATGCGTTACGGCATCTTCACCTTTGTGAAGTCGTAGCGAGCGTATCTCGGCGTCCGCCCCGGGCTCCGATCAGTGCGGCTCGGAAACGTTGCGTGCGCGGTCCTCGAAGCGGGTGAATTCCTTCAGGAAGGTGAGGGGGATTTCGCCGACCGGCCCGTTACGTTGTTTCGCGATGATCAATTCCGCTTCGCCGGCTTTCTCCGCGCGGGCGTCTTCGTCTTCCTCATAAACTTCTGGCCTAACGAGCAATCCGACCAGATCGGCATCCTGCTCAATCGAGCCGGATTCGCGCAGGTCACTCAGGCGCGGTTTTCCGCCGGAGCGGGCTTCCGGTTGGCGATTCAACTGCGCGAGGACAATGATCGGAATCTTGAGTTCCTTCGCCAGACCTTTGATGCCAGATGAAATTTCGGAAATCTCAAGCTGCCGGTTGTCCATCGCGCGGCGAGTGGTCGATCGCAAGAGCTGCAAATAATCGACCACGATGAGCTGAATATTCTTCTGCGCCTTCAAGCGCCGCGCCTTCGCGCGCAATTCGAGAATGCTGAGGCCTGCGCTGTCATCGATGAAGATCTCAGCTTCCGCCAACTTCGATGCTGCTGCGGTTAAGCTCGGGAAATCGCGTTCCGCCAAAAAGCCCTCGCGCACTTTCTGCAAATTGACCCGCGCGCGTGAGCAAAGAAGTCGCTGCACCAATTGCTGACTGCTCATCTCCAGGCTGAAAACCGCTACCGGCAGCTTGCTGCTAATCGCGACATGCTCGGCGATATTCATCGCCAGCGCCGTTTTTCCCATACTGGGCCGCGCGGCGATGACGATCATTTCCGCTTCGTGCAGTCCATTTGTCATGCGGTCGAGCTCGGTAAAGCCGGTCGAGATTCCGGTAATCCCGCCGCGGCGTTCCCAGAGTTGCTCGATTGATTCGAGCGCGCCCATGACCTGTTCCTTCATCCCGGGCATTTGCCCTTTGAAGCGATCTTCGCCGACCGCGAAGATTTTCTGCTCCACTTCATCGAGCAGATTGTTCACTTCGTCCTGCTCCTCGTAGGAACGCCGGACACTTTCGGTGCAGGCCGCGATGATCTGTCGCAGAATGTGTTTCTCGCGGACGATCTCGAGGTAATAGAGGACATTCGCGGCCGTTGGAACGAACGTGTAAAGATTCGTGATAAAGGCACCGCCACCGACGGCATCGAGGATGTTTCTGTCACGCAAAGTCTGCGTGAAGGTGATCAGGTCGATGCCCTGGCCCGCGTTCCAAAGTTCGACGAGGACGGTATAGATCGTCTGATGCGCGGGGACGTAGAAATACTCCTCGTTAATTTTCTCGACGCATTCCGCAATGGTATCGCGCGGCGAGATGAGCATGGAACCGAGCACGCCTTGCTCGGCTTCGACGCTGTGCGGCAGCGTCCGGTGAATATCCTGCGAAGAAGATGTGGATGACCCGCTGAAGTTGCGGCCACCATTCTTTTCTACCGAACCTCGTGCAGCGCCGTTGCCGGGTTGCTTGCGAGGCTTCTCAGGACCGCCGGTGGCGGCTTGAGAATCTCTCGGCATTTATTTTGTGTCGCGTTTTCGGGGAGAGCGAGAGCGGCTGCCGGATTCCTGAGCTTCGTCCGCTTCCGGTTTTGGTTCGCTCGAGGATTTGACCGTAAATTTCAGATTCGCCGTCACGTCGTGATGCAGCTTGATCGCGATTTCGTGCTCGCCGGTCGACTTGATCGGGTGCTCGAGCACGAGCCGATGACGATCAATGTCCGCGCCGATTTCGTTCTTCAGGCGGGTCGCAATGTCGTTTGCCGTCACAGAGCCGAAAGCCTTGCCGGACTCACCGGTCTCGAGCGTGAAGACCATCTTCGATTTGCCAATACGGCGGGCGATCTCTTCCGCTTCGTTCAGTTCCTTCGCCTCACGCTCAGCGCGTTTCGCCTTCAGCATGTCGAGCTTGCGCATGCTCGATTTCGTAACCTCGTAGGCTTTCCCCTGTGGAAGAAGGAAATTGCGGGCGAATCCGCGGCGGACCTTGACCACATCCGCTTCGGCGCCGAGCCCGGGGATGTTTTCCGTGAGAATGATTTGAGTAGAAGGCATGTAAATCGTCCAGTTTGGCCCACGCAATCGTGGAATCACGAGGCGCGGGGGACAGGATTATAAAAGGAACGGTCGAGGTGTCAACGACGCGACCGAAACTAGACCATCCCCAGCTTCATCCGGCCCGCTTCGCTGATCATGCTTTGGTTCCAGGGTGGATCCCAGACGAGATCGACCTGCGCTTCATCAACGCCTTCGATGCTCATGATCTTGCTTTGCGCGTCGTGCGCGATCGCGGGCCCCATGCCGCAACCCGGAGCGGTCAGGGTCATTTTCACCTCCACTTTCGTTCCGCCGTTCTCGCTCTTCTTCAGCTGGCAATCGTAGACTAGGCCGAGATCCACGATGTTGACCGGGATTTCCGGATCGTAGCACTGGCGCAACTGGTCCCAGACCGCTTTGTCGTCTACTTCCCCGACGGCGCCGGTCGCCGGTGCGACGGCCCCGTTGGTGGCCTGTGGCTTCTCGATTCCCAGAGCATCGAGGTCTTTCTCCGCGATGCGGGAGAGGCCCTGGTAGGTCGCGATGGTGTAGCTGCCGCCCAGAGTTTGCGTGATGACGCCCGTGGTGCCAGCGGGAATGGTTGTCTTGTTCCCACTCGGGATCTGGATCGCCTCGGTGTCGCGGCTCAAAGTGAATTCAGTGTTTTCGTGCATAAGAGTTTCGAGGTTTTGCGGCCGCTACTTGTCCAAAACGATCTTAACTTTCGCGTGCGTGTTCGCTGATAATTGATCGAGAAGCGTGGGAGATTTAGGGACGCTTGGCGCCAATGTCGCCGTCTCCTTGGGATCTGCTAAGGCATTGCGCAACGCCCCTTCGACGAGCTGAGCGCAATGAATCCGCACCGGCGGTAACGCACCGAGCGGCGCCGCTAGTTCCTCGCCCGACATCGCTTTCGCTTCGTCGATCGTTTTCCCCGCGAGCAGCTCGGTGGCTACGCTGGCGACCGCGATCGCGGTCTGGCAGCCGAAGGATTGAAAGCTGGCGCGGTCGATAATCTTGCGGCCATTTTCTTCTTTGAATTTGATCCACATGCGCAGCATGTCACCGCAGTCCGGGCTGCCGACCGTGCCGACGGCATCGGCATTTTCCATTTCGCCCAGGTTTCGCGGATTCTTGACCGCCTCCTCAATGCGCGTTTCGAGTTCCTGATCGGCGTTCATGGTTGTTCCAAATGATAACGGGGCAAAGTCGCATCCACCTCCGCGCTATAGGCATCGATTCCACCTCGCAGGCTCTTGATGTTATCGAAACCGTGACCCTGAAAATAAGCAGTGGCATCCATGCTTCGGGTCCCTTGATGATCGTAGATCACGACCAAATCCTCGCGTGACCACTTGCCCAGGATCTCCTGCATCAACTCCTGCGTGAAAAGGTGCGCACCGGGCAGCTTGACCGCTTCCCATTCTTCCCGTGTCCGAACATCGAGCAGATTGGTAGGCTCGCCGGCCGCGAGTCTGTCGGCTAATTCGCGCGGCCCGATCTGCATGGCCCGCTCCGCCGCGTCGCTCGTCAGGATGTGTTCGATCGCTTCCTCGACATCGACATCTTCATTGCGTGCGCAGACACCGGCGAGTGTTTCTTCCGGACTGAAACCACAACTACTGCAACCGCCGATGTGATACTTCCGGAACATCGCACGCTGCGCCCCGGGGAACTGCTCGAGCAGCTCACGCATGGTGATATTGGGGTCGATCGCGGTGGCGGAATTCATCGAACGACAAATTAGGGCGCGCCGATCCCGCTGCAACTCTGGGGAGCGCACGCTTTCAGCGTGCTGGTGGCCGCATTCTGCGGCGACGAACTTCTCCTGAAGCATTCGCGTCGCGCTCGCGCAAGGTCGGCTAGGAAGTTCGCAAACACGGGACGTGTTCGCCAGCACGCTGGAAGCGTGCGCTCCCCAGAGCAGACAACAGCGCTACAGCTTGTTCGGATCGCTCAAGAGCTCGACTACGCGTTTGAGCAACCGACCGGCGCCGCCGCCGTCGAGGCTGCGGTGATCGAAGCTGAGCGTCAACTCGGCTTGCGTGGTGGGGACAAACTGTTGCTTCTCTTCGCTCCAGGTTGGCGCCTTTTTCCCCGCACCGAGTCCGAGCAAGATCGTCTGATCGGGGAGGGGAATCGGGGTACCCCAGTCGAGCCCGAACGTCCCGAAGTTCGAAACGGAGGCGATTCCGCCGGCGGTCATTTCTGCTGTCACGCGGCGCTTTCGGGCCAGTTCGACCAGCTCGTCGTAACGACTCGTTAGTTCAGCGAGCGATGTCTTGTCGGCGTTCCGAATTACCGGAACCATGATGCCTTCGCCGGCCTCGACCGCGACGCCCACATCGATCGACTCGGAACGAATCACGCGCCCACCAATCAAACGCGCGGCGGCGTTGGGTTGTTCGGCAAGGGCAAGCGCGAGGGCGCGCAAAACATAGAGTGCGGGGCCCGGTTTCGGATCGCGTTTGGCGCGGTCCTGTAAGACCGGATCGAGACAGAGCGAGAGACCGACGGTGGCCAGCGGTCGCGACCAGCTGCGACGCATCGCATCGGCCACGCCGGTGCGGATGGCGCTTGGTTTTTCAGCGGGCTGCCCTTCGATGCCGGTGAGAAATGTTTCGAGATCTTTGATCGTGACGCGGCCTGCCGTCCCCGTTCCGGCGATGCTCGCGAGATCGGCCTGTGTTAATTGCAGCTCAGCCATGCGAGCCCGGACGCGTGGCGAGAGAAATCCCGCTCCCTTCGCGCTCGCCGGTACTGGCAGCCCGCCGGCTTGATCCGATCGAACACCGGAGCCGACAGACATCGACATCACGTCCGCTTCGTCCACCTGAAAATGCGAGCCGCTTCCGTTCTGGGTTTTGACTGCTTTGTCACCTTCGCTGTCGCGGCCGGGCACCTCCTTCGCCACTTCATCCGTGGGCGGCTCCGGTGCCTGTTTCACAAATCGCGCCGCATCCGCTTCGCTCGCCTCGATGTATCCCAGCACGGCGCCGACGGCGTACGTTCCCTTCACCTCAGCATCAATCTTCGCGATCTCGCCCGGGCACGGCGTGGTGACGCCCATGACGGCTTTGTCGGTCTCGACCTCGATGATCTCCTGGTCAGCCGCGACTTTGTCGCCCGCTTTGACGTTGATCGCGACAATGGTTGCCTCGGCCATCGATTCGCCGAGCTGCGGCATGGTGATTGGAACTCTCGGCATATGAAAAATGTCTACGACCGTAATTGTTGTAGTGACGCCGCTCTGTCGGCGTAATACGCGCTGCCTGCAATCCAGGCGTCGGACGGCGACAGAGCGCCGTCGCTACAACAATTTCTCGTTATGAGTTTCGTTTCAATTCGCATTGGGACGCTATTCATTCAGCTAGGATCTGGCGTGCTTTTGCGGCAATGGTTTTCGCATTCGGCCGATGCTCTATCCAAAGATTTGGATGATAGGGGATCGGCGTGTCCTTGGCGTTAATCCGCGCGGGCGCGGCGTCTAACAAGTGGAATCCCTCCGTTGCGACGCGTGTAATCACCTCCGCGGTCGCGCCTCCCCACGGGAAGGCTTCTCCGACACAAAGCAGGCGTCCGGTCCGCGCGACGGACGCGAGGACAGTGTCAGTGTCGAGCGGTTTCAGGCTGCGAAGATCGACGACTTCGATTTCGATTCCGTCCGCGCTGAATTGGTGCGCAACGGCGAGGGCCTCGTGGACCATCGCGCTGTACGTCACGATGCTGAGATCGCCCCCCGGCCTAACGACTCGAGCCTTGCCGATCGGCAATCGATCCTTGGGCAGCGCGTCCGCCTTGAGATGGTAGTAGAGATACTTGTGCTCGCAGTAGATGACCGGATCGTCGATCGCGACCGCATCGATTAACATCGTGTAGGCATCTTCCACCGTCGCCGGTGCGACCACGATCAGCCCCGGATAATGAGAGTAAACGCCTTCCATGCTCTGGCTGTGGAACGGGCCGCTCCCTTTCGTTCCGCCTGAGGGCAGGCGCACTGTGATCGGGCAGGAAGTCTGCGTGCGCCAATACTGCGTGCCCGCATTGTTGAGCAGCTGGTTGAGCGCGATGCTCGAGAAATCCGCGAACTGCATCTCCACGATTGGTCGCATCCCTTCCATGGCCGCGCCGATCGCCGTGCCGACCATGGCGTCTTCGCTGATCGGCGTATTCAAAACCCGCCCCGGAAATTGGTCGGCTAATCCCTTCGTCGCCTTGAATGCGCCGCCGAATTTTCCGGCGATGTCCTGTCCGTAAATGAAAACGCGATCGTCTTCGCGCAAAAGATGCGCCTGGGCTTCACGGATCGCCTCCAGATACGTGACACTCACAAGATTGGGTCCACGAGTTCGCGCGTTGAAATTGCGCACCAGTCTTCCTCACTTCCGACGGGGGCCGCTTCGAGTTGTGCGGTCTCGACCGCTTTTTCGACTTCGGCCGCAATTTCGGCGCGCCATTGCTTGAGCGTCTCCGGGTCGAGCAATCCGCGCTCGGTGATCAATTGCTCCGCACGTTGCACGGAGTCCTGCGCCCAGGCTTCCTTCTTCATTTCGGCCGGGACGTAGCTCGCATCATCGTGCTCACCGTGACCGGCGAGGCGCAACGTGGAAGCGACCACCAGTTGCGGCGGACCGCCTTCGCGGGCATTCTTCACGGCGCCTCCGATCACATCTAGGCAGGCGGCCAGATCCGTACCGTCCACACTGTGGCCCTCGTAACCGTACCCTTGGGCGCGATCCACCAGATCGGCGCACCCAAATTGGCGATCGTTCGTGGTGGAATAGGCGAAGTGATTGTTCGTCACCACGATCACGAATGGCACCTTTTCCACCGCGGCCATGTTCATCCCTTCATGGGTGGCGCCGGTTTGCATTCCCCCTTCGCCCAAGGTCGTTAGACCAACGAAGTTCTTTTCGCCTTTCATTTTCTTGGCCAAAAGCTTGCCGACCACGACCGGAATCATCGCACCAAGATGGCTGATCATGGCGAGTTGGCCCGCTTCGGCGCAGCCACGATGAATATTGCCATCCCGTCCGCGCATCGGTCCCTGCCGCGAACCAAGATAGGTGCGCGTGACATTGAGAAGCGGTTCGCCGAAAGCAGCGCGCGCCGCCTGGTCGCGGATGAGAGGCGCCAAAACATCGCCCTTTTGCAGAAACAAACCGCACGCGGTGCTCACAGCCTCTTGCCCGCGCCCGATGTAAACGCCGCCGGTAATCTGGCCGCCGCGATAGAGACTGGTCAGTTTCTCCTCGAAAACGCGGGTCTGCAGCATCCAGCGGAAGGCTTCGAGATAACGTTCGTGCGGAAGCGCTTTGCTCGCTGTTGTCGCACTAGGTTCCGCCGTTTGAAGCATCCGACGATTTTGGCAGCAAGGGTATGGCGCAGCAAATGGTTTCGCGGCTCGCCGTCTTAGCCTTGGGCGGATTCCCGAGAACGAAGGCCACGTGCCATGTCATCCCGAGCGAAGTCGAGGGATCTCGCACCGACTGCGGCGACATCAACCGTCCAAAAGCGTGATCCGGAGCGCGGATGAGAGATCCTTCGACCGTCTTCGCGGCTCAGGATGACAGCGTGTGAGGAGAACCCGACTAGCGACTGAGCGCCAGTTCGCCTTCGTGCTCTGCGTTTTCAGCGGGGAATTGCGGTTCGGCTTTCTTGCGCGGTGCAGCCTTCAATTCGCCATCTGCGCCCTTCTCGGACGCCAACCGCATTCCCACTAATTTGCTGATACCGCGCTCCTCCATCGTCACGCCATACAAGACGTCGGCCTTCGCAATCGTACGTTTGTTGTGCGTGATGATGATGAACTGACTCTGCGCTACGAAACGATCGAGCATCTTGATGAACCGGTTGATGTTCGACTCGTCGAGCGGCGCGTCCATTTCGTCGAGGATGCAGAACGGACTCGGGCGAACCATGTAGATGGCGAAGAGCAGGGCGACCGCGGTCATGGTGCGCTCGCCGCCGGAGAGGAGGGAAACGCTCTGCAGTTGTTTGCCGGGTGGTTTCGCGATGATGTCGATGCCGCAATTGAGCGGGTCGCTTTCGTCGACGAGCGACAAATCCGCGCGACCGCCGCCGAAGAGCTCGGCGAACATCTCGCGGAAATTCACCCGCACCTGCGCGAAGGTTTCCGCGAAGAGTTTTTGCGTGGTGCTGTTGATCTTCGCGATCACATCGAGCAATTCCTTGCGTGAGGCGGTCAGGTCGTTGTTCTGGGTCTCGAGGAAACGATGGCGCTCTTCCAGTTCGTCATACTCATGGACGGCGTCGAGATTGACGGGGCCCATGTTATCAAGCTGGCGGGACAGATCGGCGATGATCGTTTCGAGTTGCGCTTGATCCACCTCGGGGGCGCTGCCGGTTTCCGCGACTTCTGGTTCGGCGGACACAGACTCGACACGTTCCGCAGTCCCTTCTCCAGTCGTAACTTCAGGCCGACTGCGGCGCTTTAGTTGCACGCGGAGCGTTTTTTGAAACGCATACTGGTCGAGCACGAACTCGCGCAGATCGAGCTGATAACGTCGCGTGACGTGCTCGAGCAGGTTGTCGACGCGGAGCTGCGTTTGCGTCTGGCGAACCTGCTCTTTGCCGCGTCGGTCGTGCAGCTCGTTGATTGAATCGCGCACCGTCCGCAATTCCGCCTCGAGGCTGTTGACCGCGGTCAGTTGGCCAACACGTTCCTGCGAAATGGCCGCAACATTTTCTTCCGCGCTCTTTAGCGCCGTGGCCTGCGATTCCAAGGCCGCCTCCGCCTGCTCGGACTCGATCGTCTGCAACTCGAGCCGGCGCTCGTAGTTGACGATATCCGAACGGCGCGCATCGATCAGTTCGCTCAGTTCCATCTCGCGCGCCGCCATTGGCTGGCGCTGGCTGAGAAGGTTTTCATGCCGCTGTCGCTCGGTCGCGACCGCCAGCCGCAGCGTCTGCAAGAGCTCGCCTGTTTCCTCCTCGTGCATCCGCGCCTGCTCGCTCGCGTCGGCGGCAGCGCTCCGGCGCGCCTGTTGTTCGGCGACGGTTTGTTGCAACGCGACGGCCTCGTCTTCAAGATGCGCGATCCGTTCATCCGCCAGGTTTGTCTGCTGCTCGAGGGTCGCTCGCTCCGTTTGAAGCTGCTGGAGTTTGTCTTCGCTGGTGCGCAGTTGATGAGTAAGGAGCAGGATCTGCGCGGCCGAGTTCGACTGCCGGAGATTTGCCGCCTGATGGCGCTGCCGAGCCTTCTCGAGTTCAGCGACCGCAGTCTCGGCCAATCCCTTCATCGCGTCGTGCTTTTGCCAGAGGGTGGCCACCTCCTCGCGTAACTGCGAAAGCTCGGCCTCCGTTTCGCTGATCAATATTTTCCGACCGAGCAATGATTCCGTCTGCGAGTTGGCGGTGCCTCCGAAAACGACGCCAGCGGTGGAGATAAATTCGCCGGTCAGGGCCGCAAATTGCAGAACCGGATTCTCCTTCTTGAGAGATAACGCGGTGCCAAGATCGGGAACAATTACCACTCCGCGCAGCAATCGCCTAACGAGTGGAAGCACCGCGTCGGGTGCGCTGACTTTGTCGATTGCCCAGGCGAGCGCTCCCGCGGGCAAATCGACGAAATGATCATCGGAAGCGACGGCGGCCAACCCGGGCAAAGCGAGCGCGGCCTGACCGAGGTTGTTGGTGGCGAGGTGACGCAGGATTTCGCCCGCCAGGGCCGTGTCCTGCAGGACAACCGCATGCATATTGCGTCCGAACGCAGCTTCCAGCGCTGGGACAAATTCTCGGTCGACATCTAGATTCGAAACGAGGGCGCCCGCGAGCGCGGGCCGAATCCGCTCAGGATCGTCGAGGCCTTTCAGGACGGCCTGCGAACCCTTTGCCAGTCCCTCGCCCTCTTCATTCAATTGCTGCAAGATTTCGAGGCGCGATTCCTTTTCCGCGATCGTGCGTTCGATGCGGAATGCTTCCTTCTCCGCCTCGGCAAGAGCGTGCTGTTGCGCTTGAAGTTCTCCCTCCGTCGCTCTCAGCGCCTGGAACAAACTCTCGACTTCCTGCTCGACCGTCTCGCTGGCGGTACGAGCTTGATCGACAGCCGCCTGTGCCTCATCTCGCGCAGTCGTGGCAGACTGGATCTCGGGAGAGAGTTCAGAGATGCGGGCGGCGGTCGCATCGCGGCGGCTTTTCGTGCCTGCGATTTCGTCGGCGAGGGTGGCGGCGCGGTTCTCCGCTTTCGAAAGCGTGAGCTGCAAATTTTGCAATTCCGTTTCGCTCTCGGCGCGCTTCGATCGCAGCTGCGCCGATCTTTCGGTCAGTTCGGCCAATTCGGTCTGCTTTGTCGCGAGGAGCGCGTTCGTCTTTTCGATCAACGACTCGACTTCCTGCACCTGCGTCGCCTGCTCGGTCCGTTTTGTCTCGGCGGACGCGATGTCGTTTCGATAACGCTCGATCAATTCACCAATCTCTTCCGCACGCTGGCGGTTGAACTCGATCCGGCTTCGATGTGCGGACATTTCAGTCTGGAGCCGCTGCACTTCCGCGCGCGCATCGCCAATCCGCGTATCGATTGCATCCAGATCGCTGCGTTTGCGTGTGAGTTCGCTCTCACTCGCTTCGATCCTGGCCAACGTCACGCGCGCCGCTTCCTCGAAGCGCTCGATCTCTTCACGGCAATGCGTCATCTCCGCCTCGAGTTGGCCGAGTTTTTCGCGCGAATGATGGGTATCGAGCACCTGCAAATCCGCCATCAACGTCTGATAGCGCCGCGCTTTCCCGGCCTGACGCTGGAGCGATCCAATCTGGCGCTTCACCTCTTTGATGATGTCGCCGATGCGAAGAAGGTTCGCTTCCGTCGCTTCCAGTTTCCGGAGCGCTTCCTTTTTCTGGCCTTTGTATTTCGTGATGCCGGCGGCCTCTTCAAAAACCGTGCGGCGGTCTTCCGGACGCGAGCTCAGAATCAAGTCGATCTTGCCCTGCTCCATGATCGAGTAGGCACTGCGCCCCACGCCGGTATCGGCGAAGAGGCTTTGGATATCCTTTAACCGGCAGACAGTTTTGTTGAGCAGATACTCGGAGTTGCCGTCGCGGTAGACACGCCGGGTCACGCGCACTTCATGCCAGTCCACGCCGAGTTCCTGCGAGCAGTCGGTGAAAGTGAGTGATACCTCGGCGAATCCGACCGGTTTGCGTGCATCGGTTCCGCTGAAAATGACGTCCGCCATTTCACCGCCGCGCAGTGCCTTCGCGGATTGCTCACCCAAGACCCAGCGGACCGCGTCGAGGACGTTTGATTTCCCGCAGCCGTTCGGGCCGACCACGGCGGTCACGCCCTCGCTGAAGGTGAAAAGGGTTTTATCGGCGAATGATTTGAAGCCGACGAGTTCGAGCGATTGAAGATGCATTTTTCCAAGGCGGAGTCGCCTAGGGGAAATAACGGCATTTCGGCCGTCCACCGCAAGCAAATTATACCAAATAAAGGGACGAGTTGGCCGCGACCCACAAGATATGGTGCCGATTCCTAGGTCTTGGTGTTTCCGGCCAACATCCGGCGTAGGAAAAACAGGGCCGAGCCGATCGCGAGGACCACGCCGCAGATCTTCACGGCGGCTCGCGTGTCGCTCCCCACTGCGGTGTTGCTCACGAGTGCGCCAACGAGCAGCGCCACTATGAACACGATCGCGACAAACGGGAGGACCTGTGCGCCGGGAAAGCCGAATGGCTTGCCGTCTGTGCGGACGTCACGACGGACCAGTTCCCACGCCGCCGCGCAACAGAGCGCGTAAAGGAGGAATGCAGCAACATTCGCCATCACGGCCAGGCCTTCGAAACTTGCGCTGACGGCGAGGGCGAATGCGACCGCTGCATAAAAAATAATGGCAATGTCGGGCGTGCGAAATCGCGGATGAATGTGAGCGAACCACTTTGGCAGGACGCCATCGCGCGCGAAGGCGAACAGCGTCCGTGGCGCGCTCAGGATGTCGCTCGTGATGTATCCGATGGAGGAGATGGTGGCGCCGACGATGAGCAGCGTTCGCCCCCAGTTGCCGAGGAATATGCCGGCTGCTTCGGCCAGCGGCGCTTGGGTGCTGGCTGCGAGCCCGGGGACGCCGAGCGTGCCTTGCGCGACAAGTTGGATCAGGATGTAGACGACTGTCGTTAGGCCAAGTGCGAGATAAATGGCGCGCGGAACGGTCCGCGCCGGATTGCGGACTTCGCCACTCGGTGTGAGGGAGGTCTCGATTCCGAAGAACGCGAACATCAGCAGCAAAACGGAATTGCCTAACGACTCTGTGCTGACCGTGGCACTCAAGGCGAGCGCATCGGGTTTGATGAAAAATATTCCCGCCGCAACGAAGAGGAGCACCGGCAGCACTTTGACGAGCGTGACGAACGTGACGACCTGCGCCCCGGCGCGGACACTGCGGACGTTGATGGCAGCCAGGGTCGCGGCCACGACGCCCATGATGATCAGCCGTGCGGCGGTCGTCGCCAAAACCGGCGAGAGCGAGCCCGCGGCCGCGGCGAGAACATTCATCACGGCGGAGACGCCAAGAAGATTGGTGGTGAAATTCATTAGCCCGGCGAGGAAGCCGATGTAGCGACCGAACGCGACTTCGACGTAGGCATACAAACCGCCGGTCAGCGAAACGCGCGACCCTGCGATCGCGAAGCAGGTGACGAAAATCGCCTGCGCTATCGCGCAGGCGATAAACGCGATCGGCGCAGCGCCGCCCAGCATCGCCGCCATCGTCGCGGGTAGCACGAAAATGCTCGCGCCGATGGTCGTGTTAACGATGTTGGCGGTGAGCGCGGGCAAGCCGATCCCGCGGATCAATCCGGACTCGGTCGGTATTTGATTCTGCGACGACATGAAATGAGCAGGGGTCAGTAGCCAGCTGCCTGGCCATCTTTACGGCTCTCGCTCGCGCCGTAGTAAACGCCCTGCTTGTCATCGCGCATGATCGCTTGGTATCCGCCGTAACCGCCAAGGTCGAGGCGCACCGAATGTCCCATGTTCATGAGCGCCCGCGCGCTTTCATAGGGCACCCCGTTTTCCAGATTCACGAAGCCACCGTTAGTCATTCTTTCGCCCGTCGGTTCGGAGCTACCGTCGTGTTGCCAGCGCGCGGCATCGCCGGCTTCTTGCAGGCTCATGCCGAAATCGATCAGGTTGCAAAGGATCTGCACGTGCCCCTGCGGCTGCATTGCGCCCCCCATCACGCCGAAGCTCAACCAAGGTATGCCATCCTTCATCACGAACGCCGGGATGATGGTCTGGAAGGGACGCTTGCCGGGTGCGTAGACGTTCGCGCTCTTCGCATCCATGTCGAAAAGTTCGCCGCGATCCTGGAAACCAAATCCGAGTCCGGGCACGACTACGCCGCTGCCCATGCCGCGGTAGTTGCTTTGGATCAGGCTCACCATGTTGCCGTCGTTATCGGCGGTGGTGAGGTAGATCGTGTCGCCTTGCTGAAGCGCTGGATTTCCTGCGTCGTAACGCTTCGCGGCGTGGGCGGGATCGATCAGCTTGCGGCGTTCCGCGGCGTATTTCTTCGAGAGCAACTCGGCGACTGGAACCTTCGTGAAAGCCGGATCGGCGTAGAACTTCGCCCGATCCTCGAAGGCGAGCTTCTTCGCCTCGATCATGAGATGGAGCGCCTGGGGCGAATTGTAGCCTAACGACTTCAGATCGAAGCCTTCCAGGATGTTCAGAATCTGGAGTGTGGCGAGGCCCTGTCCGTTGGGCGGCAATTCATAGACATCGTAGCCGCGGTAGTTCGTGGAGATCGGCTCGTCCCAGGTCGAGGTGTGTTTCTCGAAATCCGCTTTGCGCAAATAGCCGCCGTTGGCTGCGAAAAATTTGTCCATCTGTTCCGCGATCTCCCCCTTGTAGAAAACGTCGCGGCCGCGCTCCGCGAGCATCTGCAAGGTGTGGGCGAGCGCCGGGTTCTTGAAAATTTCGCCCTTGGGCGGCGCCTTGCCGTTGATCGTGAATGTTTCCATGAAAGCGCCCGGCTGTTTCCCGAGGATCGGGACGCTTCGATCCATGTAGTAGGCGACCAACTCGGAGACGGGGAAGCCCTCGTTGGCGTAATTGATGGCCGGCTGCAGCACTTGTTTCATCGGGAGCTTGCCGAATTTCTTGTGCAGCTCGAACCAGCCATCAACGCAACCCGGCACAGAAATCGGCAGCATGCCTTGCGGCGGAATGGTGGTGCGATTGAGCTTGGCCAGTTCGGCCTTCATTTGTTCGTAGCTCAAACCGAGCGGCGCGCGTCCGCTGCCGTTCAAACCAGTCAGCTTTTTTGTCTTCGCGTCGTAGACGATGGCGAAAATATCTCCACCCATTCCGCTTCCGGTCGGTTCCATCAAGCCGAGCGCCGCGTCGCAGGCGATCGCGGCATCCACGGCGCTGCCGCCTTGCTTGAGAATCTCGATTCCGATTTGCGTGACGAGTGGAACGCTCGTGCAGACCATGCCGTGCTTCGCGATCACTTCCGAGCGAGTGGCGAAGGTGCGGCCGGTGACCCGATCAGGTTGGGCGGAGGCGAGTGGAACAATGAACGAGCCGACAGCGAGGAGAAGGAGCGCGCGGTGCATGGATTTCCCGAAACGTTCAACGTCCAACGCTCAACGTCCAACGTTCAAATGGAGAAGCCGCGCAGCGCCTCCGAATTGGAAAGTTAAACGTTGGACGTTGAGCGTTGGACGTTTCCCCTCTTCCCGGGCTAAGCTCTCGGCCATGCGCGCAAGTCATCTCGAAGAGTATTACCAGTTCCTCCGCTTCCCCAGCATCTCGACCGATCCCGATTCAGCCGACAAAGTCGCCGAGTGCGCGCATTGGCTGGTCGAAAAACTGACCGCGATCGGCCTGGAGGCAAAGCTGATGCCGACGCCGGGACATCCGGTTGTCTGGGCAAAGAACAAACATCAGCCCGGCCGCAAAACGGTCATGATTTACGGCCATTACGATGTCCAGCCGCCCGATCCGCTCGAGCTTTGGGATTCGCCGCCGTTCGATCCCGTCCTGAAGGATGGCTACGTCTTCGCGCGTGGCTCGACCGACAACAAGGGTCAGATTCTCGCGCATATCTTTGGCGTTCAGGAAACGATCGAAAAAGACGGCGATCTGCCGGTTAACCTGCATTTCGTCATTGAAGGCGAAGAAGAGATCGGGAGTGGGAACCTGGGTAACTTCCTCACGCAGAATCTGGACGCGTTGAAATGCGACGTCGTGGTCGTGTCGGACACCGGCATGGTCGCAAAAGGGACGCCGACTCTGAGCTACGGACTGCGCGGCGTGACCGCTCTCGAAATCAAGATCACGAGCGCGAAGATGGATTTGCACTCGGGCATGTTCGGCGGTGCGGTCGCGAATCCGATCACGGCACTGGCGCAGTTACTCGCGACCTTGCACGACAAAAACGGACACGTCGCGATCGAAGGTTTTTACGACAAGGTGAAGCCGCTGGAAGATTGGGAGCGCAAAGCCTGGCGCGAACTTCCGCTCGATGGCGACAAAGAAATCCTCGATGAAACCGGTTCGCCCGCGCTTTTTGGCGAAGAAGGTTACAGCACGCTCGAGCGACTCTGGGCGCGACCGACCGCGGAGATCAACGGCATCGGCGGCGGTTATCAGGGTGCCGGCACCAAGACTGTGATTGCCAGCCACGCCATGGCGAAGCTGACTTTCCGGCTCGTCCCCAACCAGCTCGGCGAAGACATTCTGGAGCTCGCGAAAGCGCATTTGCGCAAACATCTGCCGCCCGGTGTGACGATGGAAATCACCGATGGACATAGCGGCCCCTGGTATTTGACCGATCCGCACTCCGGGGTGGGGCAGGCCGCCCAACGTGCGCTCCGCGAAGCCTTCGATGGCAAAGAGCCCGCCTTGATTCGCGAAGGTGGCAGCATTCCGATCACGTCGCAGTTCCGCACCATCCTTGGTGTTGAGACTTTGCTGCTTGGACTCGCCCTGGCAGATTGCCGCGCGCATTCGCCTAACGAGAACTTCCCGCTCGAAAACCTCGATGCCGGGATTCGACTCAACAAAGCGATCCTGAAGGAACTGGCGCAGTAGAATGGCGCCACGCCGTTTGCACTGGCTCGGGATGACAGCGCCGAGCCTGTTCGTCATCGTGGCTTTCCTTTGCGCAATTGCCACGCCACAACTGCGTGCGGAGGAATCGTTAGGCAAAACGCTGAAACGGATCTTCGACCCGACCCCACCGCCGAAAAAGCGCAAAACTTCTTCGACCAAAAAGAAGGCGACGCCCACGCCCTCGCCAAAACCCAAGGCGAGCCCGAAGCCGTCGCCCTCTCCCGAGGAAACACCCAGCCCTTCGCCGAAGGCGAGTTCTTCCTCGAAGAAGCGCGCGAAGTCGAGTCCGACCCCGAGCGAAACGCCGGAGCCTTCCGCTTCTCCGAAACCGAAAAAATCGCCGTCGCCCTCACCCAAGGGCAAAAAATCCAAGGCCTCACCCTCTCCGGAAGAAAACGACACGCCATCTCCTTCACCCAAACGCAAGAAGTCGAAGTCCTCGCCATCACCCTCTCCAGAAGAGGACAGCCCGCCGACTCCCTCGCCGAGCGCGACAGCTTCGCCTTCCGCGAGTCCGCCCGAGAGCCCCAGTCCAAGCGCCTCGCCATCACCGAAGCGATCGAGCGGCGCCACGATTTCGGCGAACGACATCATCGGCATCGACAGCTATCGGCCCGAAGTGCGGAAGATCATCGATTCCGCCATCAACCTCACGACCCGTGATCTGGCGTATAAATATGGCTCGGCCGATCCATCGAGCGGAGGACTCGATTGCTCCGGCTTCATCTTCTACATCCTGACTCAAAATGGTGTGAAGGACGTGCCGCGCGATGCCAGCGGTCAGTACGCCTGGGTGCGGAAGTCGCACAGATTCCAAGCCGTCATCAGCCGGAGCGACAACACTTTCGAGATGGATGAACTAAGACCCGGCGATCTGCTTTTCTGGACCGGCACCTACGACGTGGTGAAGGACCCGCCCGTCACCCACACCATGATCTATCTCGGTCGTGAAAAGAAAACCAACCAGCGCGTCATGATCGGCGCGAGCGACGGACGCACCTATCACGGCGAATCCCGCTACGGCGTCGGCGTCTTCGATTTCAAAGTCTCCCGCTCCAGCGTCGCGCGCGAAGGGCGGAACCCGGTCTTCGTCGGTTACGGCCCCGTGCCGGGACTCAGCGAAGGGGCTTCCGATCCCTCACCCTAGGTTTCTTTTGTTCACGACGGTTGCGATTTGCGCGGCCGGATTCCAGCCGCGCGGGATCTTCCGTTCACTCGACCACTTCATTCCCTCGGCCTGCCATTTCGCGCGCCATTGCGCGTAGGTGAAGCCGCGATCGTCGTCGCTGACGCCGAACTGGAAACCGCAGCTCGGGCAAATTTCGTAGGAGCCTCCGCCATCCTGCGTGCGCGGCGCTTCTTTCAATTTCGGATAACCGCAAACTGGGCACGTATGTTTCATTCTATCGCCACGTCCTTAGGTCCACCGCTTGGCCCGGTTGCTTATCAAAATACGAACGCCGCCCCGGTTTGAAGAAAGTCTTGGTTGTCCCATTCGGATTGTAGGCGCCGAAAGTGCCGCTCCGAGAATCGAAAACGCGGATCGTGCCGGAGCGGTCGACTTTGGCGGGCAGGCCTTCGGATTTGGCCCGCTGCAGAAATTGGGAAGCCATCATCGCATACTCCTCCGCGCTGCGTGCGCCGACGTCCGCGCCGTGGCGAGCGAAGTGATCCGGCAGAGTTCCAGGATTTCCCCAGGTGCGCGTAGCGTCAGGGGTGGTCCGCGGCGCTCGCGCCCGTGTAGTGGCTGGCTGCTTCGAAACGCGAGCCGGCGCGTAATGCTTCGTTTCCTGAATCCAAATCGCTGCGGCGAGAACCGCGAGGCCAACGACATAAAGGAGCGCACGGCTCACGCGATATGTTGTTTCATCGCCGGTCCAATTCTACGTCTCGATCACTCCTCGAGATGAACCGAGTCCATGATGTGGTCGATCTCTTCCTTCAGTGCGGGGTCGGTGGTCAGATTGGAGGTGAATGTGATCTCCAGGAGTTGGCCTTTGTAAGACGTCGTGAGGAAACGCGTATAGACCGGGCTGTTTTGGTAATCTTTCTGCGCTTTCTTTATCGGCACGTAACGCCAGTCGGCCCACTTGCGGCCGTCGATCGTGACGATTTCCTTCCGCAGCCAGCGCAGGTGCGAATCTTTCGGCAGCCAGTTGAAGCTCTTGGTGTATTCGGTCACCCGCATCTTCAGATAGTCGCTTAGCTTCTCCGGCGTGAGACCATTTGTGCCGCGCAACACCGCGCCCCAGGCGCCGTCCTTGCGCGAAAACTTCGCCAATGTTTTTGGCTCCGCCGGATCATCCGGGTCGCGCTCGAAATCGGCCGGGATATCGATCTTTAGTTTGCCGTCCAGGAGCGTGGTCGCGCCGACCGCGGCGGGTTTGGGCGCATCGCTCGCCGGTTCCGGCGTCGGAGTGGGGGAGCCGTCGACGCTGGTCACATCGTTAATCTTCACCGATATCAAATAACTGAGGCGAATCTTCACCGCCGCTTCGCGCGCGCCGAGGCGCATCGGTCCGGAAAATTCCGATAGCAAAGGCTGCCCCGTCGTGTCGTTCTTGTATTTTCCGAAAGTGAGCCGCGGATTGGAGCTTTCCTTGACCTTCGCTTTCTCGAAAACGAACAGCTCCCGGTCTCCCTCATCTTTCTTCTGCAAGAACTTCAACGCCGTGGCGCCTTCACCCGGATCATTGGTCAGCGGACTCACGGCCAGGCCAGCCCAGTTATCCAGCCGTCGCGACGTTTGAGTATCGGCGGGTTTGCCGGTTTCGCCCCAGTCGCCTGAGTTAAGCCAGGTCTTGCCGTCCTTCCGAGCGAATTCGCCCTGCTCGCACTGGATGCGTTCCGGGCCGGCGTCTGGATAACGGTCATACTTGAACTCGGTCTTGTCTCCGTCTTCGAATGTGAAGTCGACGATCGCCACGAGATGCACCTTCGAGAAAAAGTCGCGGCTGTGCTTCAGATTCTCTGCGGCGAACTTTGCATCCTGGGCCGGTGAGGTGGCGGAAAGGATAAGAAGAAGCGTCGCAGCGGCGGCGATTGTGCGAGCCGCCTGAGATGATTTCATGTTTTTCCCTGCGGTGGTCCTACGTCTTCGGTTACAGCCCGCACGCGACAGAAAGCACATCTTTGCACTTTCCGCCGGAGCAGTCGTAGATCGTGGTCTCGGAGCCTTCGTAATAATGGGAGTGGACGATGACCTCGAGCTTGCCGTCTCCGTTTAGATCGAGCACGGCCGGAACCTCGTATAAATGCGAAGCGCTGGATTCATCCTTCACGTAAAAGTCACCCGCGATCAGTTCCGTCTGCACCTTTCCCGCCACCACACGACGGAGAAGCACAACGGAGTAACTGCCGGGCGCGGCCGTGTCTAAGGGCACGTCACCATCCTCGGTGAAGTAATTTGTCGCGTTGATCAGCACCTCCTCTTCGCCGTCGCCATCCAGGTCCACGCGCAGAATTCGCGTGATCTTCACCTGCGGATCGCTCATCCGGCGGGACTCCAGGAATTCGCGCACCGCGTCGACATAGACTTGCTGGGTTGCGTCAGCGATTTGCGGCTGGCGGGGCAGAGCCTTCCAACCTGCGCTCAGAGCGATCACGCCGTCCTTGCGCTCTGGCGAAAGCGACACCGTCAGCATGTCTGCGCAGGCCTCCGCGTCGGCAGATTTCGGTTTGCCTCCCGTGGCTTTGCCAACCTCGTCGGTGAGGCGAAAAACGCGGAAGGGTGTGCCGCCTTTCATCGATTTGGCTGCCTGCTTCGCCTTGACCCATTTGCCATCAACGCTCCCACCGAACAGATAGCCGGTGTCCACTTCGACGATCGGATGGAGATCGGCGGCAATCGCGGTGGCCGACAGGAGAAGCAGAATCCCGAGAGGCTTCATGCGCGCCGATTTTTGATCGACTGGATCATATCTACAAGAACTTCATCCCGCAGTTTGGCGCTGAGGTTGCCCTTGCCGTGTTCGTGGACGCTGAGGCGTTGGTCCGGCCACCGCCGGATCGCGGTGGCCGACGAGGAGCATGACCGTGAGGTGCACTTTCAGTTGCTCGGCGCTGGAGATTTTCGCTACCACGAAACGCGGGTGAGGCCGGAGATTTCGTCGAAATGGCGGTCGCGCGACAAGATCGGGAGGTTCTGTTCGCGAGCTTGCGCGGCGATCCAAAGATCATGCCATGGAATAGGACGACCGGCTTGACGCAGCTGATGGCGCAGGTCGGCGTAAAGGCGGGCCGTGAGAGTTCCGATCGCTAACGGAGGGAATTCGAGTTCCAACAGCCGAAGCCGTTGCTCATAGCGAACTCGTTCGCGGGATTGCAGGATGCCGTAGCGATATTCACCGAGCACGATGGGCGATAGGACGATGCGGGTGGCGTTCTCGAGTGGCCCGCGAATTTCCGCGTCGCCGTCCAGCCAGGCCGAGAGTGCGTTGGTATCGAGGATCACTTCCAGGCCTCGGAATCGATGATCTCAAATTCCTCGGCCACAATTTGATCAATGCGCTGGTTCTCGGAGTGGAGATCGGCGAGCGCGCCGAAATGTTTCATCCAAGGCTTGTCCGGTCCGACGACACCGTTCGCGCCAAGTTTCTCAGCGAGAGCGTCGGCCACCAAATCGCGCAAGGGCCGACCCTCGCGAGCGGCCGCGGCTTCAGCCTCGCGGAGGAGCGCTTCCGGAAGATCGAAGGTCGTTTTCACGAGGCCAGTATCTTACGGCAGGCTGGGAGCCGTCAATCGTGGTGAGGAGAGCCACGATCCCATGTAGGTCCGACGACCCGCGGCCACGTTTCAGGCGCGGCGCTCTTTGATCGCGCTCAGGATATCAGCGACAACCTCGTCGCGCGGCTTGGCGCCGAGGTTGCCTTTGCCGTGGACGCGGATGCTGATGGCGTTGGCTTCCATGTCCCGGCCACCGATGACGAGCATAGTGTGGACTTTCATTTCCTCGGCGTTCGCGATCTTGGTTTTCATGTGATCGCTGCTGGCGTCGAGCTCGGCGCGGACGCCTTGGGCGCGGAGTTCTTTTTGGATGGCGCGGGCGTAGTCGAGGAGCGGGGCTTCGTCGCCGATGGGGAGGATGCGGACTTGCTCGGGGGCGAGCCAGAGGGGGAAGTTGCCGGCGTAATGCTCGATGAGGAAACCGATGAGACGCTCGTGCGTTCCGAGCGGGGCGCGGTGGATGCAAAGCGGGGTGGCTTCGGTGTTTTCGCGGGTTTTGTATTTCAAACCGAAGCGCTCGGGCTGGGCGAAGTCGACCTGGTTGGTGGCGAGGGTGAATTCGCGGCCGATCGCGCTCCAGACCTGGACGTCGATCTTCGGGCCGTAGAAGGCGGCTTCGTTAGGCACTTCCACGAAATTGATCCCGCTGCGCTCGAGGACGCCGCGGACCATCGCTTCGGTCTTGAGCCAGAGCGGGGAGTTATCGACGAATTTCTGGCCGAGCTTCGCCGGATCGTGGGTGGAGAAACGCATGACGTATTTCTCGATCCCGAAGAGCTTGAAGTAATTCAGGTAAAGTTCGTTCACGGCGAGGAACTCGGATTCGAACTGCTCTTCGGTGCAATAGATGTGGGCGTCGTTCATCTGGAGCGAACGCACCCGCATGAGGCCGAAGAGTTCGCCGCTCTGTTCGTAACGATGGCAGGTGCCATACTCGGCGAAACGCAACGGCAGGTCGCGATAGCTGCGCGGCAGCGCATCAAAAAGCTTGTGATGATGCGGGCAGTTCATCGCCTTGAGGTAAGTCGAAACCTCTCGAATGAATCGGTGGCGCTCGCGTAGGAGTTCTTCGAACTCGCGACTCTGCCGGAACAAAATATCGTCTGCGATGAAGGCTCCTTGAGGAAAGCCTGCGATGATTGGATCGTTACCTGCGAGCCCTGCTATCAAGACTTCCGTCCACTTTTCGAAATCGTTGATCTGCTTCTGCGTTCCTTTTACCGCTAAAGCTTCACGGAGAGTGCGAGCGTCCGCTATGATCTTCTCCATCTGATCCCAAAGGCTTCGCTTGTCGGCCTCCTCCAAGATCAGCATCGGGGGAAACATTGAGTCGGCGTAATAAGGAAGATGGCCACTCGTCGTGTACAGACTCCCACGAGCGATATTCGGAGTCCTGACCCGCACATAACCCGCCGCAAACTCCGTCTCCTTGGCCAGCTTCTCGAGTTCCTCGATGATGGCGGTGCCGCGCGGGAGCCAGAGCGGGAGGCCGGGGCCGACGTCGTCGTCGAAGGTGAAGAGCTCGAGCTCCTTGCCGAGCTTGCGGTGGTCGCGCTTCTTCGCTTCCTCGAGCATGGCGAAGTAGGCGTCCATCTCGGTGCGGTTCTTGAAGGCGGTGCCGTAGATGCGCTGGAGCTGCGGATTTTTCTCGTCGCCTTTGTAGTAGGCGCTGGCGACGTGGGTGAGCTTGAACGCGCCGATGTTGCCCGTGCGCATGACGTGCGGGCCGGCGCAGAGATCGGTGAATTCGCCGTTGCGATAGAGCGTGATCTTTTCGTCCTCGGGAATGTTCTCGACGATATCGAGCTTGAACTTGCTCGCCGCCGGACGTGGACCGAGCGCGGCCAATTCACCGGCCTGCGCGAGAGCGAGCGCTTCGGCGCGGGAAACTTCCACGCGCTCGAAAGTGTGGTTCGCTTTCGTCTCCTTCTTCATCTCGGCTTCGATCTGAGCGAAGTCGTCGGGCGAGATGCGGTGCGGCAATTCGACGTCGTAATAGAATCCATTCTCAACCGGCGGACCGGCCGCGAATTGCGCCTCCGGCCAAATGCGGAGGATCGCCGTGGCCATCACATGCGCGGCAGAATGGCGCAGCCGCTCGATGTCGGTTATCTGCGCGCGTTGCTCGGGAGTTTTGCGTTCGTCGGACATGGGAAGTGGGAAGCTAACAGCTTCCCCTACAGACTCAATTATCCCCCAGCGAGCCTCGCAAGAATCGAGGCTACTTGATCTCCGCCAGCTTCTTCAGGTCGATGCGTTTCAGCCAACCTTGAAGTTCGGCTGGTTCCTGCGCGGTGTTTTCGATCTGGAGAATGTAGCGCTTCGCGACGACGAGCCAAAGCGTGCCGTGTTTGCCTTCGTTTTCGAAGGTTTCAAATCCGGGCAATCCATCAATCGTGATCGACTTTGTATAGCCGTCCGCGTCCGAGGTGTTGGAATTCCAGGAGGCGGTGGTCGATTCGACGTACTCAGGGTTGGAGACGGAATCGAGGATGCTAATCGAGGTGGTCGGCGAGTCCTCTTTGTCGCCCTTGGAGTAATCGCGATGCACGGTCGTGATCTGGGTCTCGCCCAGATCGTCGGTCGATCCTTCGGCCGGATCGGCGCCCCAGCCTTCCGGGGGTTCTGGCAAGATGGGGAGGAGCTTCTTGAAATCAGCCGTCTCGGGAACGAGGCGCGGTTCGTCCTGTGCGAAGGAAGGGGCGTCGAAGAGAAACAGCGCGCTGCCGAGCGCCGCCGCGGCGAGCGCGTAAACACGACCGGTGTTTGGTCTCATAATGTGAATGTGCAGACGCCCTAGCCGGAGCGCATCTTCTCGATGGACCCTTTTCGCCTCTTTTGTCAAGACGGGAGCGGGCATCCCGGTGGAAAACTTCGGCGCCCGGGGATTCGCAAACTGGATGCTTGCGCTACTCTGTTGCCGCCATGCCGTCTCCTCTTGTCATCAAACACGCCACGGTGGCCGATGTGCCGCTGATTCTGCAATTAATCCGCGAACTCGCCGAATATGAGCGCGCGCCAAACGATGCGGTCGCGACGGAGCCGCAACTGCGGGAGGTCCTTTTCGGAGAAAAGCCAGCGGCGGAAGTGCTGCTGGCGTTCGAAGGAGGGGAGCCAGTGGGGTTTGCGGTCTATTTCTTTAACTTCTCCACCTGGCTCGGACGCCCGGGACTTTATCTGGAGGATCTGTTTGTGCGCCCGGAATTGCGCGGGAAAGGATACGGTCGTGCTTTGCTGGTACGGCTCGCGCAGATCGCGCGGGATCGCGGCTGCGGCCGGATGGAGTGGGCGGTGTTGGATTGGAATGAGCCGGCGATCGGGTTTTACAAGAAGCTCGGCGCGAGACCGCAGGATGAGTGGACGGTGTTTCGGCTAACGAGTGACGGAATTTCACAGCTGGCGGAGAAGGGATAGGGTTCGTCTTTACTAACGGCGGTGAAACCGCAGACTGCGGCATGCGCACGAATTACCGGAATGCCGCCCGCGGGATCTTTCGTCTCCAAGTCTTGGGTTGGCTCCTCGCCTTCGGCGTCGCCACGCTGCGCGCGGAAGACTCGGCTGGCGTCCACACCCCGGGCCCGGGCAGCGAGGAACGCAGCGGCATTCTTGCCGCCCTGCACGCGGAGTACACGACCGGCTCGGGGAGCGCGGTGAAATTCCAAGTGCTCTATCTGAAAGCGCACGCCGGCTGGGCGTGGATCAAGGTTCTTCCACTTGATCGCGCGGGTAAGCCCGAGGGCGAAGAGTGGCCCTCGTTACTGCGCCGAGAGGATGGGGAGTGGTCGATTGTCGATTTGAGTTCGGTCGCGGCGGACGATGACGAGGTAGGGGAGCGAGATCCGAGCCGCTCGTTCCTGCATCGATTGCGGCAAAAATTCCCCAGTTTGCCGGCGGACATTTTGCCAGCGCCGCGCGCGAATTGATTCGGGACATTCCCTCAACCGCCCCGCTCGTATGCTAGGCTGATGGCCGTGGCGCCGGAACGATGACGAAGATCGAAGACTACGCTTTCCTGAGCGACACGCAGACGTGCGCGCTCGTCAGTCGCGATGGTTGCGTTGATTGGCTTTGCTTTCCGCGTTTTGATTCGGGCGCTTGTTTCGCCGCGCTGCTCGGCGATGAAAGCAATGGGCGCTGGAGTTTTACGCCAACCGACAAAGTCGTCGCGACGCGCCGCCGTTATCGCGGCGACACGCTGATTCTCGAAACGGAAATCGAGACGGAAAGCGGGGCGGTGCGCCTGATCGATTTCATGCCGCCGCGCGGCAAAGCGCCGGACATCATTCGCATTGTCGAAGGCGTGCGCGGGACTGTCTCGATCCGGATGGAACTGACGATTCGTTTCGACTACGGGCACATCGTTCCATGGGTTCGGAAGCGGGATGGCGCGCTGGAAGCGATCGCCGGACCGGATGCGCTTACTCTTCGCACGCCCGTGCAGACGCATGGCGAGGATCTGCGCACGGTAGCGGAGTTCACGGTCAAGACCGGGGAGCGGATTCCGTTTGTCCTTACCTGGTTCGAATCGCATGAGGCCGCTCCGCGCGAAATCAATCCGGAGCACGCGCTCGAAGAGACGGAAACATATTGGACCGAGTGGGCGAGCAGCTGCCGGACGCACGGACCATGGCGCGACGCCGTCGTGCGCTCGCTCGTGACATTGAAGGGGCTAACTTACGCGCCGACTGGCGGCATCGTGGCGGCGGCGACCACTTCGTTACCCGAGGAGATCGGCGGGGTGCGCAACTGGGATTACCGCTACTGCTGGATGCGGGATGCGACGTTCACACTCGTTAGTCTGATGGACGCCGGTTACCTCGATGAAGCGCGGGCCTGGCGTGAATGGCTCCTGCGCGCCGTCGCGGGGAGTCCGTCGCAGATGCAGATCATGTATGGCGTTTGCGGCGAGCGCCGACTTGATGAGTTCGAGGTGCCGTGGCTAAGCGGATACGAGAATTCAAAGCCCGTTCGCGTGGGCAATGCCGCCTCCGAGCAATTCCAGCTCGATGTCTACGGAGAGCTGGTGGGCTCCATGTATCGTGCCGATCGCGCCGGGATAAAGTCGAGCGAAGCCGATTGGCGCTTGATGATGAAGCTGGTTGAATTTCTCGAGACGAAGTGGGAATCGCCCGACCAGGGCATTTGGGAAATCCGGGGCGAACCGCAACATTTTACCCACTCGAAAATGATGGCGTGGGTGGCGTTCGATCGGGCGATCAAGCTGGTTGAGAATTGCCAATGCGAGGCCGAACAACACATCGATCGGTGGCGCAGCATTCGCGATAAAATTCACGCCCAGGTCTGCGCGCGCGGATATAACGCGAAGAAGAAAGCGTTCACGCAGTACTACGATGGCGAGGAATTGGACGCGAGTCTGCTCATGATGCCGATGGTCCGTTTTCTTCCGCCGGAGGATGAACGCGTTCGCCACACGATCGAGGCGATCGAGCGCGAATTGATGGACGACGGTTTCGTGCAGCGCTATCGAGCAGAGAAAAACAAGGTGGACGGGTTGCCCGGGGGCGAAGGCGTTTTTTTGTTATGCACCTTTTGGCTGGCGGATTGCCTGCACATGATCGGTCGCAAGAAAGAGGCGCGCGATCTCTTCGAGCGATTGCTCACTTTACAGAATGATGTCGGCCTGCTCGCGGAAGAATACGATCCGCGAGCCAAACGATTGCTGGGAAACTTCCCGCAAGCTTTCTCGCATGTCGCGCTCGTGAATACAGCGCGCATTCTCTCGGAAACCGACTAGCCGCGGTGCGCGCTATGCGCTTTGCACGAGTCGCTTGATTAACTCTTCGTCGGTCGCAATTCCGACCAGCTTTCGACTTGAATCCAGGACCGCGGCCAGGCGCAAACGCGCGGCGCGCAAGCGGCGGATGACGCGATACGCGGGTTCGTTTTCGGTCGCCGTCACGATGCGGCGCGTGTAATGGGCGAGGGAAATTGGCGTGGTCTTATCGAGGAGGATGTCGAGCACGCTAACAAGTCCAACCGCTTCACCTGTGCGCGAAACGACAGGGAAGCCATCCGCGCCGGTGGAGGTGCTCAATTGCAAAACGGCATCAACCGTCATATCCGCCGGAACAGTGATGCATTTGTCGATCGGCAGCATTACGTCGCGCACGCGGACGTTGCGGAAATCGACCACGTTGTGAATCATTGCGCGCTCCGTGGCGGTGAGGGAGCCTTCCCGTTCGCTTTGCACCGCGACTTGTTTCAATTCCTCGCGCGCGGCGAACAAACGCCGGCCCTCGCTGCGGCGCGGAAAAAGAAGGCGCCCGAGACGCTGGCCGATCTCCAGCATTGGCCAGAGCAACAACGAAGCACTTTCGAGAATGCCGCCGAGGGCAGCGAGCGCGCGCAACGGAAAACGCCGGAATAATGACTTCGGCAGGACGAGGAGAAAAAGATGAATCGGAATCGCGACGATCATCATGATGAAATAGCCGGCGTGTCCGACTGACCTGACGAGTTCCCGCGTCGCGAGCAGGAGCGCGATGATGTCCGCGACATTCGTTAGGACGAGCACGGTAACGAGGAGTCGTTCCGGTTCTTCCAGCAGCCGAGCCAAACGTCGCGCGCCCGGCGTTTTCTGTTTCACGTGGTGCCGCAGCCGCACGGGATCGACGGAGAGCAAGCCGGCCTCAATCCCGGCGAAGAGAAACGTGACCGCGCACAATCCCAGAACGGCGAGCCAGATCATGATTCGTCGGCTCCGTTCTCGCCCTCGTCCTCTTCCCGTTCATCTTCGGAAAGATTGGTGGTCTTCTCAAGCACGAGTTCCTCGATTCGTTTCCGCGCAGTGCGTCGAACAGTGATGGCCAACCGCGGCAGCTCCACCTGCGTGCCTGATGTCGGCAGGTAGCCGAGGCGGTTGAAGACCAATCCGCCGATCGTATCGATCCCGTCCGCCTCGAGTTTGAAGCCGAGATGCTCGGCGAGGTCATCAAGTCGCGCGTTGCCGCTGACGAGGAAGCGCCCGTCCTCGAGTGGTTCGATATAGAGATCGGCCTGACCGAGCGGTGCGGCATCGCTCATGATTTCTTCGATGATATCGGAAAGCGTGATGATCCCTTCCGTGCCGCCGAATTCATCGACCACGATGGCCAAACCCTGCGGGTGCGAAAGAAAACTGCGCAGGAGAACCGGCGCCCTCATCGTCTCCGGAACAAACGAAGGCGCGACCAGGTTTTCGGTGTAGTGCTCGCTCGGATCGCAAAGGAACCGCTTCACATCGAGCAGTCCCACGACCTGATCCGGGGTTTCTGCATAAACCGGGACGCGTCGGTGTCGTCGCTCCTTGATCTGCGCAATCGCTTCTTCGTTCGTTAGGTCATCGGGGAGCGAGAAGGTGTCGACGCGCGGCGTCATGCAATCCTTCGCCGTCTTATCGCCGAGCTTGATGATCTCTTGAATCATCTCGCCCTCCGCTTCGCCGAGCGTTCCTTCTTCCTCGCCCATCTCGACCAGCGTCTCCAATTCCTCATCGCTGATTCCGCTCCGCATGTCGCGTTGCGCGGGAGTGATGCGATCCACGATCGCCTGGCTGATCCGTTCCAGGAAACGCCCGACCCCCTCCAGCAGCGGCATCAAGGCACGCAGGGTGAAGACGCCGATGGTCGACAAACGGTAAGGCGCGGAAAGCGCGACCAGTTTCGGAATCAGATCGCAGACAAGCACCACGACCGCGAAGATGGCGATCGTGACGAGCCATTGCGGGACATTCGCCCCCGCGAGCGGTCCTTCCCAGAGAAGGATCAAGCAAAGAATCACGAGCGGCACGTTCACAACTGCATCCGCGAGCAACAGGACGTTCAGCACGCGCCGCGGGTTATCGCGGAAGGCCTGGATGAAATGTTTGAGCGCGGGGTGGTGATCCTCGAGACGCCGCAGCTGGTGCGCACGGAGCGAAAAGAGCGCCGTCTCCAAGCCCGAGAAAAGCGCCGAGAGGAAGATCAGCACCGCCGCGGCCAGCGGGATCAGGATGAGGCCGGCCAGCGTCATTCCGCGCTGCGGCGGCGGTCGCACCCGTTTCCCCTTTGCAGGAAATTCAAGCGTGCCGGTTTGCCCCTCATCTCAGACGGCAGCAAGTTAGGGCCTGCATGACTAAAGGCGAGAGGATTTCACGTTTCGTCGACGAACTGGAGGGAGAGGCGCCCGATGTCGAAAGCACGGAAATCGCCGCGCATCCTTGCTATCGCGGATTCTTTCGCTGTTGGAACGAGCAACGTTATTACGAAGCGCACGATGTCCTGGAGCATCTCTGGCTCTCCACCACCTCGAGCGATGCGGATTATTTCAAGGGTTTGATCCAGGCGGCGGGCGGCTTCGTGCATTTGCAGCATCACTACCGCGAACCGACCCATCGCGTGCATGGCCGCCGCCTCGCGCCGGCGGTGCGTTTGTTTCGTCTCGCGGAAAAGAATTTGCGGCCCTTCGCGCCTCAGCGCCATGCGTTCGATGTCGCCGGACTGCTTCAATTAGTGCAGGAACAGGTCGACGCGATCGTGCAGTCCGAATTCACGCGCAATCCGTGGTCGCCGGACCACGCCCCCAGGCTCTCGTTAGGCGATTCGTCGTTATGAATCGCCTCGCACAGGAGAAGTCTCCTTATCTTCTTCAACACGCCGCTAACCCGGTCGACTGGATGCCGTGGAATGAGGAGGCGTTCGCGAAAGCCCGCGCGGAAAACAAGCCGATCTTTCTTTCGATCGGCTATTCCACCTGCCACTGGTGCCACGTCATGGCGCACGAGTCGTTCGAGGACGAGGCGATCGCCGAGATCATGAACCGCGAGTTCGTGAACATCAAAGTCGACCGCGAGGAACGCCCCGACGTGGACCGCGCTTACATGACCTTTGTGCAGGCCACGACTGGTCACGGCGGCTGGCCGATGAGTGTCTGGTTAACGCCGGAGCTGAAACCATTCGTGGGCGGCACCTATTTTCCGCCGGAGAACCGGTATGGACATCCAGGATTCAAGGACGTGCTACGGCGGATCGCGGCCGCCTGGAAGCAGGATTCAGCGAAGATCACAGAGCAGGGGACTCGAATCGTCGAGGCGCTGAGAGAATCAGCCAGCAGCCGTGACGCAGGGGACGAGAAGCTTGGCGAGGAGACGATCGACGTCGCCTATCAGCAGATCGCGCGGAGCTACGATGCGCATGAAGGCGGCTTTGGCGGGGCGCCGAAATTTCCGCGGCCCGTAATGTTGAATTTCCTTTTTCGTGTCTATGCGCGCGATCGCGAAAGTGCGGCCGGCAAACATGCTCTGGAGATGAACCTGTTCACGCTTCGCAAAATGGCTGCGGGCGGAATGCACGATCACCTCGGCGGCGGGTTCGCGCGCTATTCGGTCGATGCCTACTGGCATGTGCCGCATTTCGAGAAAATGCTCTATGACCAGGCGCAACTCGCAGTGGCGTATCTCGATGCCTTCCAGATCACGCGTGATCCACTTTTCGAAAGTGTCGCGCGCGATGTGCTGGATTATGTCCGGCGAGATATGACCGCACCGGAAGGCGGATTCTATTCCGCCGAGGATGCAGACAGCGAAGTTGTAGCGGCGGTCTATGACCGCCGAACCTATGATGTGGATGCCAGCCGCGCAGTCGGCGGTCATAGACCGCCGCTACAGAAGAAGGCGGAAGGTGCGTTCTATGTTTGGACGAAGGATGAAATCGAGCGCGCGCTCGGACAGGACGCGGAGATTTTCAATTTCCATTACGGCGTGGAGACCGATGGCAATGCGCCAGCCGGAGCCGATCCGCATGGCGAATTCGTCGGCAAGAATATACTGATCGAGCGACACTCGTTAGGCGAAACCGCCGGGCACTTCGGGAAGAGCGAAGAGGAAGTGCGCGAAGTGCTTGCGTTCGCGCGGCAGACATTGTCCGACGTTCGGGCGAAACGCCCGCGCCCGCATCTCGATGACAAGATCATCACCGGCTGGAACGGCTTGATGATTTCAGCTTTCGCGCGGGCGGCGCAGGTAATTGATGACGAAGTGTATTTGCAAGCCGCCGTGGCCGCGGCGCGGTGCGTGCGTTTGCACCTCTACGATGAGCCGCGCAAGACGCTGGTGCGAAATTATCGCGAAGGTCGGAGTGCAGTCGACGGATTCGCGGACGACTACGCGTTTGTGATCCAAGGCCTGCTCGATCTCTACGAGGCTTCTTTCGATATCGAGTGGCTGAAGTTCGCGCTCGATCTGCAAGAGACGCAGGACCGCTTGTTCTACGATGCCGAGAACGGTGGCTACTTCAGCGGCACCGGCAATGATCCCAGCATCCTCCTGCGGATGAAAGAAGACAACGACGGCGCGGAGCCCGCCGCCAGCTCAGTCGCCGCAATCAATTTGCTCCGGCTCGCACAGATTCGCGGGGAAGGAACCTACCGGGCGCGAGCCGCTAAAACCATGGCAGCATTCGGAACCACGCTGGCGCGCATCCCGAGCGCAATGCCGCAGATGCTGGTCGCGGTCGAACAAAGCCTGAGCAAACCGCGCCAGATCGTAGTCGCCGGAGACCGCGCCTCGGAAGAAACGCGCGCGCTCCTGCGCGAAGTGCATCGTCATTATCTTCCGAACAGGGTGCTCCTGCTCGCCGATGGCAAAGAAGGGAGCGAATTTCTCGGCGAAAAATTGGACGGGCTTCGCGAAATGAAACCGCTCGCGGGAAAGCCGACCGCTTACGTTTGCGAAGACTTCAGCTGTCAGGCTCCGGTGACCGATCCGGATGAACTCGCGAAGCTTCTGGCCTAACCGCCTTAGCTGTCGAGGTGCTCGAACTTCGCTGTCGCGACCGGGAGTTTCGGGCGGCGGCGCAGGCGCATCCAGTTATTCCAAGTCTTCCGGACGCTGTCGCGCGGTGAAAGATAATGCTGACTGAGCTCGTTGCTTTTGACGAGCTGCGCGAGGATGCCTTTCACCGTGAAGTCGTCGGTATTCAGGATCGTGTAGGCGGTGCCGAGCGCCTCGCAATGGTGGGCGTCGCTCGCGGCGGTCATGGGCAGGCCGCGGAGCTGCGCGTATTGAAACGCGAATTTGTTGTAGCGCTTCAAGGTGGTGGCGGCGTTGAAAACTTCGAGCGCATCGATCGGTAGAGTTTCGAGGGTAGGGAAGCGGATGCCGGCCCGGAAGAGATCGTAGGGATGCGGTGGAATCGCGAGCCCGCCACGCTCGTGGATGATCTCGCAGACTTCGCGTGCCGGCCGGCCCTTCAGATTTGGCAAAGTCGCGCCGATGCAAAGCAGATGACCTTCATCGGTTGTCACTTCCTGGCCGGGAATGATGAGGAAATCGTTCACCGGTAAACCGTCTTCGCGCATGAGTCCTCGCTCGAGCAGATAGGTAACCGCATCACAGGTGTTGTGATCCGTCACCGCAAAACCGTGCAGCCCTTTTGCGCGCGCGGCAGCGATGTTGTCCTCCGGACTCGAGACCCCATCGCCCGAGAAGAACGTGTGGGTGTGGAGGTCGATGTTGAAGGGCATTGGGCGCAGGCTAGTTTCGGGCGCGAGAAATGGAAAGCGTCGGTTTCAAGGAATGGGCATTGGTTTGCGAAGCGCTCGGGCGCGGTCAGCAAAGCATTCTTCTGCGCAAAGGCGGGATCGCGGAAGGGCGGGCCGGGTTTCAGTTTCAACACCGCGAGTTTTTTCTTTTTCCAACATTCTTCCACGAACAGCTCGGGAAGGTGCGAACGAATGCGGCGGAGATTCCGCCGCAGCGCAGCGGGGATATTGAGATCAAGTTTTTTGCGAAACTCGAGGAATCATTATTGGTGACGTCTTGGGAAATGGCGGCAGCACTGGAGCCGTTCCACATCTTGCATAACGATGTCGTGCGCGAGCGTTTCGCATATGACGAAACGCTGGGAATCTATGTGGGGTTTGTGCGCGTCTTTCGGCTGACGACTCCCTGGATCATTCCTGACCTGCCCGCATACGGCGGTTGTCGGTCCTGGGTGAAGCTGCCGGAGCTACCTGGCGATATCGCCTTAAAGGCGGTGCTGGCCGATGACGAACACGCAGAGCAATTGGAAAAGCTGCAACTCGCGCTGGGAAAAGGAAGGGCGTTTTCTTAAACGCCCTGCGGCGGCTTGGAAGCACGCCGCTCCTTGATGCGCCCGCCGCGCTTAAACGAGCGCGCCGGCAAGTATGGGCGCTTCTTCACCGGGCGAAGGCTCAACTTCGCGACTGAATTGCATGTCGTAGAGTCGCCGATAGTAGCCGCTCTGCTCGATTAACTCGGCGTGGGTGCCTATTTCTTTGATGCAGCCCTGGTCCATCACCACAATTTGGTCGGCAGCGAGAATGGTGGAAAGTCGATGCGCGATCGCGATCACGGTGCGACCGGCTGACAAAGTTTCGAGCGCGACCTGAATCTGCTTTTCAGATTCCGAGTCGAGCGCGGACGTTGCTTCGTCCAAAAGCAGAATCGGCGCGTTCTTAAGCAGCGCGCGCGCGATTGCGAGGCGCTGTTGTTGTCCGCCGGAGAGCAGGCTGCCTTTGTCGCCAATCACGGTGTCGTAGCCGTGCGGTTGCGCCATGATGAAGTCGTGCGCGAACGCGGTCCGCGCGGCTTCGTGCACTTCCTCTTTCGTCGCCTCCAATCTTCCGAATTGGATGTTGGCGAAGATGGTGTCGTGAAAGAGGAACGTCTCCTGGGTGACGAGGCCGATTTGTTCGCGCAAAGACTTTTGCGTCACTGTGCGCAAGTCATGACCGTCGATTCGAATTGTTCCGCTGGTCGGATCGTATAGTCGCAGTAGCAAAGAAAGGATGGTGCTCTTGCCCGCGCCGCTCGCGCCGACGAGCGCGTAGGTTTTTCCGGGTTCGATCGCGAGATCGACGTCGTGGAGCGCATTATCCCGGCCGCCGGAATAGCGGAAGTCGACATGGTCGAGCTCGATCCGGCCTCGTGCGACCGGCATTTCAAGCGCGTCAGGAGCGTCGAGCACAGTCGACTTGGAATCCAGGATCGAGAAGATCTCCGCCGTCGCTTCAATGGAACGCTCCATGATGATTTGGATTCGACTCAGCTTCTTGATCGGCTCGTAGAGAAGAAAAATACCGGCGTTGAGAGCGAGAAAACGCGCCGCACCGATCTGGCTGAAATAAACGTAGAGAAGCGCTATCCCGACGCCGAAGGCAGCGAGCGTTTCAACCAGCGGTCCGGTTGATTCCATCGCGCGCACGATCCGCATCGCGTGGTTGAACTGCAGTTTGTTGCTCTGGCGAAAGATCTTCTCCTGATGCTCTTCGCGCGCGAATGACTTGATCACCCGAATGCCGGCAAAGGTTTCCTGCATGGTTACGACCATCTCGCCCATGTCTTCCTGTTCCGATTTCGCCGCTCGCCGCGCACGTCGGCTGAAGTGACTGAGCGGGAGGATACAAAGCGGGAAAAGGAAGAGCGTCACGACCGTGAACTTCCAATCGAGATACAGCAGCACCGCGACGCCCGAGACAATTGCGACCGGCATCTTGAACAAATCACTGCCGACCGTCGACAGGGCTGCCTGCATCATGCGCGTGTCGTTTGTGATGCGCGACATGAGGAAGCCGGAACGCGCCTTGTTAAAGAAATCCATCGAGTGATGGATGATTTTCTGAAAAAGCTCCTCACGGATATCGGTCAGCACTTTGTTGCTCACCCACGCCATGTAATAGCTGTTCAGATAGGAGCAGCCGCTCCGAGCCAGCATGACTGCGGGAATGGCGAGGCAGAGGACGAGGAGTGAATCGATCTTCGGTCCGGCATCGAGCTGTTCGCGATGCTGCAAGAGCGTCTGCGTATTCATGACGCCGCCCTGAAACACAAACGCCATCACTTTGCTGAGGACGAGCGGGAGCAGGCCGTTGATCAAACCGTAGGCAAAGCCAAACAAGAGCCCGACGGCGAAGCGCACTTTGTAGGGCTTGATGTATTGGAAAAGACGGCGATACGGACCCGCGCCCGCCTTGATCATTTCCCAAGGGCGTCGCTTCGTTTTAGCCGCTGGTTGAGGTGCGCTCATACCGGGACGCCGCGCGGCGCCGACAGAAGCGTGTCCATAGCATCGATCACCGTCGCGGTCGAGATGAGATCCATGGGAAGGCGAGGGTGAATCGGCACGAAATTGGTGACTGGCACAGTGGATTCGCCAAAGAGCACGAGGGCTTTTGGTTGGCGGGGACGCCAATGAAATGGATTCCCAATGCCAAACAAGGCGATCTGCGGCGTGCCGCTCGCCGCCGCGAGGTGCATCGCCGCCGAGTCGAGTGTGATCGCGAGTCGCGCTTTCGCGATTAGCGCGGTCAAGGTCAGCAAATCGAGCTGGCCGGAAAGATCGACGAAGCCGGCCGGTGCCCGGCGTTTTATCTCATCGAGGTGCGCGGCTTCGGCGGGCCAGGTTCCACCTGCCAGCATAGGCGTCATCTTCCAACGCGATTGCGCGTGGGTCATGATCTCGGCCCATCGTTCCGCCGGCCAGAATCTCTCAGCCCGAGCCGCGCCCGGATGAAAAAGGACATACGAACCATCGATCTGCGCGCGTTTGATTAGCTCATCCGCGGCGTCGATCGCATCGGAGGGCAATGCTAACTCAAGCGCAGGCGACGCATTGGTAATCCCGAGCGGCTCGAGAAACGACAGGTAGAAGTCGACAGTGTGCAGAGTCTGCACGCGGTCTTCGACAAAGTGGGTATAAGTTCGGTCCCGCAGCTTCGCCTGGCGACCGCGCTGGCTGGCCGCAACTCGTTTGGTTGCGCGGGAGAGTAATGTCAGGAAAGCCGAGCGATCGTTCCGGGTCAGGTCGATGCAGTAATCGAACTTCTCTCGCCGGATCGTCTCGAGAACCTTCGCGTCCCCAATTTTTCGCCGGATAATCAGCGTCCGGTCGACATGGCGCAGCGCCGGGAGAAGGCCCTCGTTTGTTTCCGAAACAACCAACGTGATGACTGCTTCGGGAAAATTCTGGCGCAGCGCCGCGATGACCGGCGTGGTCACGACGAGATCGCCGATTCGCTTCAACTGCAGGAGAAGAATCTTCACGGCTTCTTCCGCGTCATGGCCATTTCGTAGGCCACCAGAAGCCGTGAACGGAAATGATCCCAGGTGAAGTTTTCAACCACGCGCTGGCGAGCCGCGACGCTCATCCTCTCGACAACCTCGGGATGCCGATACAAATGCAGGATCGCTTCGGCAAGGCGATCGACATCGTTCGGCGGAATGATCAAACCCTCGACTCCATCGACGACGACGTCGCCAGCCTCGCGAGTCGTGATCTGCGGCAACCCGCACGCAGCCGCTTCGTAGGTCACCTTCGCGCTGCCCTCGAGCGACGACGGGAAAACGTGAATCGTTCCCTGGCTTAGATAATTCTGCACATCCTTGACCGAGCCGACGACGCGGATGTTGTCGCGCCAGAAACGTTGCAGGTGCGGCTTGGTCTGGTCGTGCACGGCGCCGATTAGCCACAGCTCCGCGTCTTTGAGATCAAGGCGATGCCACGCTTCCAGGAGCAGATGGATGCCCTTGCGCTCGATCAACGCGCCGGAAAAAACCGCGCGAAAAATCGGTGGCCGCGCGCCCGGTTTGAAGCGTTCCACGTCCACCCCGCGCGGTAGGTAGTAGAGTTTGTCCTCGGGAAAACCCTGAACACGGAATGTGTCGGCTGCCTTTTGCGAAAGCACGAGGAGCAGATCAGCGAGATCGTATTCTTCGAGGTAGCGCTCGCGCTCGACGAGCAGGTTCTCTTTCCAACTTCGGCCAGCCGACTTGGGTGTTGGCTTGACGCCAATCTTTCCGAGATCGCGGTGCCATGTGGGGATTTCGAGAAGCGACGGGATTCCACGTTTTCGCGTAACGCGCAGTGAGCGCAGGCAATCGCCCGACCAGCTATGAAAAAGGTCGTAGCGACCTGTGTCGAGTTGCCGTGAGGCGATCCAGTCCAGGTATTTTTTCTTGACGGGATAGTAGTAACGGCGGTCGATATTCGAGAGCAGCCGCACCGGGTGCCAGCGGAGTGAGTAGATTAGCGAGTTCGGGATTTCCTTTTGGCGATTGTCATACGCGATGGCGCGGCCAAGAAATCCTCCACGATGCGACGCGCGCAACGTTTCGAAGGCATCCGTATCGAGCCCGGAGCCGCCGATGCGGGCGGAGATCGAGAAGAGAAGATGCTTCGGGAGGGTACGCGGCGGCGGCGCGGCAGGCTGCGATTGCGGTGCGTTTAGTGTTTCACCCGGCATCGCCCAACCAGTATTGTGGCCTTTGCCGCCAAGTAAAGGCGACTCTCAACCATGGACCCGGCGCACGTGAAAATCGGCTTTGTCCGGCGCGGTTATTCGCCGAGCGGCGGCGCGGAATGTTATTTGAAGCGCCTGGCGGAAGGTGTTTGCAAAGCGGGCCATCAGGCTCATTTGATCACAACCGCAGAGTGGCCTGCGGAGGCGTGGCCGCTGGGACCGATGACGAAATTGCGCGGCCGATCGCCACAGCAATTTGCCGATGAAGTGGAAGAGGTGCGAGCGGGTTTGGGTTGCGACATCCTGATGAGCCTGGAGCGCGTTTGGCAATGCGATGTGTTTCGCGCCGGTGATGGTGTGCATCGAGCGTGGCTGCGGCGGCGCGCTGAGGTGGACACGACGCTGCGGAAACTGAAGGCGGTTTTCAGCCGAAAACACCGCAGCATTCTCCGGCTCGAGGAATATCTTTTCGGTCACGGCGGCGCGCGGCGCGTGATCGCGAATTCCGGGATGGTGAAACGGGAGATCATCGAGTGCTATGGCTTCCCGGCAGACGGAATCGACGTCGTTTACACGGGCGTTCCGCTGGAGCTCTTTCGCTCGGCGACCGAACAACGACAGGATGCACGGACCGCCCTGGGTCTCTCGGCGGATGACTTGGTGGCGGTCTTTGCCGGCTCCGGTTGGTCGCGCAAGGGCTTGAAGTTCGCCATCGCGGGCGTGGAGGCGTGCGGCAATCCGCGCATGCAATTGCTTGTGGCCGGCCGCGGAAATCGCTCGCGTTATGCGAGCCGTGCGGTGCGCTTTCTCGGCGAGGTTTCGGATTTGCCGGCGCTTTACGCCGCGTCCGATATTTTTCTGCTGCCAACGATCTACGACCCGTTTTCGAACGCCGCCCTCGAAGCGATCGCGGCCGGATTGCCTGTTATCACAACGAGCGGGAACGGCGTGGCAGAGATCATGCAGGATGGCGTGCATGGTTCCATTATCGCGAATCCAGCGGATGTCGGCGCGATCACAGCCGCGCTCCAACTTTGGTCCGATCCCGAACGGCGAGCGGCGGCGCGTGCCAGCCTTCTCGAACTCGCTGCCGGCTACGACATTTCAACGAATGTCGCGCGCACCTTGGAAATTTTGACGCGGCCGAGCCGCTAATGTTTCGCGGGCGAGTCTACTTCAGCTCTTTCTGCGCGGTCGCGACGTCGGGAAAAATGCGGAAGACCTGGTCGAGGCGCGCGATTTCAAAAATCGGACGGACGGCATCCTGCAAACCAGCGAGGGCGAATTTGCCGCCGTATGCGCCCACGTTCTGCATCCCTTCGATCAAAACCGCGAGGCCCGAGCTGTCGATATAAGTGACGCGCGAGAGATCGACGACGAATTGCGGAGGCTTCGCATCGGTCATGGCCTTGAGGGAAGTGGCGATCCCCTGTGAGACGTGAAGATCGATTTCGCCCTCGAGCGGCAGAACGTTGGATGGAGCGGCTTGGGTCATGCGAATTGGTTCGGGGCAAGATGGCTGGCTGCGGAGGATCGTCAATTGTTACCAGCCCAGCGTTGAAATCACTTCATCGACGCGCGAGAAATCGTCGAAGAGAAAATCGGGCTGATGCGCCGCGAGTTTCTCCCGGTTCCAAGAGCCGGTGGCGACGGCGATGGTGCGGGCGCCAAAGATTTTGCCACAGGCGATGTCGTGTCCGGTATCGCCGATGACATCGACCTGCGCGGCTGCGAAATCGTGCGCGTGAATTTCCTTGGCGCGGGCCCGCGCGAAAGCACCCAGCTCATTGCGATCCGCGTGATCGTCGGCAAAAGCGCCAAACGCGAAGTAATCCCAGAGCCCGTAATATCGGAGTTTTAGCTCCGCGCCCCGGCGGAGATTTCCGGTGAGCAAACCGAGGACGTGATCCGGTTTTGCCGCGAGGCGACGCAGCAACTCGGCGACTCCGGGCAAAACTCGACCCGGAACCCGCGGCAGCATTTCAGCAAGGCCTGCGATGTATTCGTCGAGAAAAGCCGTGACGTTCTCGTCGTTCGGCTCGACGCAGAATTTCCGGAGAATGTTTGTGACGATGTTGGTGTCGGTGCGGCCGGCGATTTCGATGTCATGCAGATCGCTGGAGGCGCCGAAGCGCTCCTTTGCGATGCAGTGGAGCGCCTTTTCCCCCGCGCCCCCCGTCGTGATGAGGGTCGAATCGATGTCCCAAAGAAGGAGGCGTTTTTCCATTTTAGAATTTTGGATCGAGCGGGGGACGCTACCGTTCTCCGGGAAAACCCAAAGTGGAAATGAACAGTTATCGCGGCCGCCTCGCGCCATCTCCGACCGGCTACCTGCATCTCGGCCACGCGCTGACTTTCTGGCGCGCGCAGATGCGCTGCTGGGAGCGCGGCGGGAATTTGATTTTGCGAATTGAGGATCTCGATCCCGCGCGTTGCCGGGCGGAGTTCACCGATGCGATTGCGGAAGATTTGCGCTGGTTTGGTTTGTATTGGGACGAAGGCCCGGATCTCGGCGGACCATGCGCGCCTTATGTGCAGAGCGAGCGGACCGGCCTTTATCGCGCCGCGTGGGAAACGTTGCGCGCGTCGGGCTTCATCTATCCGTGCACCTGTTCGCGTCGGGATGTGATTGAAGCCGCGGGCGCGCCGCATCTGGAAAGCGATGAGCCGCTTTATCCCGGCACATGTCGGCCGCGCGAGCTCCGGGAGGTCGCGCCGCGCGAACGGACGGGCGTGAATTGGCGTTTCCGCGTGCCCGACGGTGAGACGTCCCATTTCGTGGACGGAAATTTCGGTGAGCAACGCGCGCTCGCGGGGACGCATTTCGGCGACTTCGTTGTGTGGCGCAGAGATGACGTGCCCGCGTATCAGCTCGCGGTGGTCGTGGATGACATCGCAATGCAAATCACCGAAGTCGTGCGCGGCGGAGATCTCCTGCTTTCCACTTTTCGGCAGCTGCTCCTTTGTCGTGCGCTGGGAAAAACGGCGCCGGAGTTTTATCACGTGCCGCTCCTGACGGATGCGAGTGGCCGTCGTCTGGCAAAACGCGACGCCGCACTAACCCTGCGCGCGTTGCGCGAGAGCGGGATGACGCCGGAAGATCTACACCGGCGGCTGCATCAGCAATAGCGCGAGCATGCTGCCGAGAAAGGCGATGATGGCGAGCCCAGCGGCGGCATAGACCGCGAGTCGCGTCGGATCATTCTTCGTCGTCCGTCGCGGAAAGGGAGATGCATTCGCGAAATCAGCCGGACGCATGCTGACTTCCGCCGGCCGCGCTTCAAGTGGTTGCGAGGCGGGCAACGGCTGACCGCTTCCTTCGACGTCGCATTCGAAGCATGCTTCCACTTTGCCGAAACGAATCCGATCGCCCATTCGCAACGTGGCGGACTTGACCGTTTGGCCATTAATTCGGGTGCCGTTGGTCGAATCCAGATCCTTGAGCAGGTAATCTTCGCCGACCAACTCCAGCTGGGCATGTCTTCCCGAGACCGAAGGATCTTCCAGCGCGATCAGATTATCCGGAGCCCGCCCGATCGTAATCAGAGACTCGGCCAGCTCGTGAATGACGGTTGCGCCGCCTTCGGAGGTGACTTTCAGCTTCCGCATGGGTTTTCCCTATCAGCACGCGCTGCGCACTGCAACGCGCTTTGTCTGGAGGGTTGTAGCGACGGCCCTCTGTCGCCGTTCCGCGTTGGATCGGATGCGCGTTTTAACGCCGACAGAGCGGCGTCGCTACAACAGCCCGCCATTGGTGAATCAACAGACACCGGCGCGGCGCTCCCTCGGTGGCGAGAGAGCGCCGTCGGTAAGCCTACGGCAATCCGCCGCCTGAATGCGCCTTGACCGCCGCCAGGTCGGAAGAGCTGATCGCGCCGTTTCCAGTGACGTCGGCCCGGAAGTTTGCGCTCGTCACCGCGCTGCCGACCTGTGTCTTGACCATACTGATATCGGACGCAGACACCGTGCGGCTGCTGTTGACGTCGCCGACCACGATGTCCATGCGAGCAGGCGCGCTCTCCAGCGCAGCAGCCTGCCCGCGCACGCCATCGAGTTGCACGACGAGATGCTGCAAATCCGCTACGCCGGTCAGGCGAACCGTGTATTGATTTGGGTTCGGACCAACTGCTCGACTCGCCACATTGGCCAATCCGGATTGCACCGTGACGCCGTCGACTGCGGACACGTCGGCGCTGAAGGAATATACGAGGGTGTATTCGCCGTTGGTCGGCAGGCGAGATTCGACCGCGGCGGCGCCAGTTGCGGACAGTTCAATATCGAAGGTTCCGGCCGCGCCGTGGACTTTTCGCGAAACAACACTGGTCATGGCGAGAGCATTCGGAGCGAGGTTCGCCCGCTGCACCAGGGTCAGGCTCGGGCTGTTGAAATCAGCCTGCTTTTTGCCGACCGCCCACATCTCGCCGTTCGCGTCGCGCCCGACATCGAGCAGCGGATTCCAGCCAGTTCCGTCGCCGGCCGGAGTCTCGCTCGACGACTGCGTCCAGTTCGCGCCGTCCCAATGGACCACAAAGGTGTTCAAGCCCTGAGCCGCGGTTTCCCACGAGCCGACCGCGTAGAAGTCGTTAGGCCCGCGCGCCACGATGCTGTGGAGCGGATTAGTCCCAGCCGGGCTCGGGTTCGGCGGAACGAACGCGCTCCACTGCGCGCCATCCCAGTGGAGGGCGAGCGCCTTCGAGTCACCGTTTGCGCCGTCAGAGTATTCACCCACGGCCCAAATGTCGTTAGGCGAGGCCGCCGCGATCCCGTGGAGCCAGCCATCGCCGCTTGGTCCATCGGGCGTCTGCACAATCATCCATTGGGTTCCATTCCAATGCTGGATGAGCGGGTGCATAACATTGCCAACGCGATAGAAACCGGCCGCCCACACGTCGTTCGGCGCGAGCGCGATGACGGAGTCGAGCCCCTGCGGATAGACGCCGCCGCGGGGCCCGGTCACGTTCGGACTTGGGACCTGCGTCCATGTGGCGCCGTTCCAGTGCATGGTCAGGGTCCAGGTTCCGCCCTCCAACGAATCGACCGAGCCAACCATCCAGATGTCGTTGCTCGCGACGGCGGCGATGTCTTCAAGGTAATTCGTGACGTTGCTGACGCCGCGATTGGTGATTGGTGGCAACGCGACCTGCGTCCAGGCCGCTCCGTTCCAATGCAGAGTGTACGATTGGCCATGGCCGCCCACGGTCCAAACGTCATTCGTCGAGATTGCGATCACCTTTTTCAATTGGTTCGCGGCGAGCGAAGGATTCGCCGTCGGAGTGATCGTCCAGGCCCGACCGTCCCAGTGCATCGCCAGTGTCTTGAAGGTGTCGGCTTCGGTATAGTAACCGACTGCCCAAACATCGTTACTCGACACGGGGGCGACGCCTTTCAGGTAATTGTTGGTGCTATTTGGATTGATGCTGTCGAAGACCTGCCAGTTCGGAGCAGCCGGGCTCGGGCTCGGCGACGGACTAGCAGTGGGCGAAGGGCTCGCGGTAGGTGACGGACTTGCCGTGGGTGACGGGCTCGCGGTGGGCGACGGGCTCACGGTGGGCGACGGACTTACCGTAGGTGAAGGGCTTGCTGTCGGTGATGGACTTGCTGTGGGCGAAGGGCTCACGGTTGGCGATGGGCTCGGCAAAGGTTTGCCGGTCACCGTCACAGTGGATCTCGCGCCGCTCCGCTGATCTTCGAGTTGATAAACGCCCCCACCACAGAAGGTAAACGAGTACGACTGACCGGGTTGAAGATCACTGCTATCGAGGAAATCGTGGCCGACGTCTCGGACTCGGGCGCGGCTATTGCCGGTGTTGGTCCAGGTTACTTTCGTTCCCGCCTGGAGATTGAGGGAGCTTGGATTGAACGGTCCGCCACCGCCGCTGATGTTCACGGTGGCGACGGCGATTTGTTCACAGCCGGATATCGGCGAAGGGCTCGCCGTCGGTGACGGACTTGCCGTTGGCGAAGGGCTCACGCTTGGCGAAGGACTCACGCTTGGTGAAGGACTCACGCTTGGCGAAGGGCTCACGCTTGGCGAAGGGCTCACGCTTGGCGAAGGGCTCACGCTTGGCGAAGGGC
>JADMIO011281631.1_pt1 | contig 67356 bp, 50 predicted proteins | sample 8958161 | NCBI WGS metagenome assembly JADMIO01 (sample SAMN16585339, study PRJNA669376) | soil metagenome | isolation source: Crop rotation soil | place: USA: Cullars Rotation, Alabama | collected 2011 | reverse complement strand
CGCGACAACTTGTCCACGTGGAATTCTAAGCTTAGGATCCCAATGTGCTGGAAAGGTATGCTCCGGCGACGGCGGACAGCATGATCTACTTCGCCGCCAAGACCGATGGCGTCACTCCCAAGCAGGTCACCATCCGCCACGGAAAATCCAACGCGATCGACAAGGACGGCGTGAACGGCGCGAACTATCTCTTCGCCGACGGTCACGTCGAGTACAGCCAGGAATACCACCGCGCCGCCTACGGCCTCAACGGCACTCCCAAGAGCACCGAGAACTGGGTCAAGTGGTGGGACCACGGCAATAAGCTGCCGAACAACGTCTACTAGGTTCGCCCACGAAGCTCGTCGGAGCCGAGATGTCAGTACCCAACCGCAAACGCTACGGAATCGGCGCCGCCATCGCGCTCCTGATGCTGGGGGCGACGGGGCTGGGCTATCAGCTGTTTCGCGGCCGCGAGAGCGGCGCCGGGCCGGTAGCCAGGCATGCGTTCTACACCGACGACAACGGGAAGACTTTCTTCCGCGACGAGATCAGCAAGCTCCCGCCTTTCGATCACAACGGCAAGCAGGCGCTGCGCTGCGATGTCTTTGTGGATTCCAGCGGCAAGCAGTTCGTCGGACTGCTGTATCGCCTGACGGACAACGGTCGGCGGGAGATGGAAGGGTACTGGAAGAACCGGTCCGACGACCCCGACGGCTCCACCCGTCGCGCCATCGAAGAGCGCGGGCTCCAGGTGAAGGCGCCCGCCGACAAGACCTGGGGATACAACGACGAAGCGACCAACGCGCACCTGCAAGCCGCGGTAAAAGACTCCGCCGGCAAGCCTGCCAAGCTCGTCTCACCTGACTGATTGCCCTAAGGTTATGAAGTGGCCGATCGGCATCGCATTCCTTCTTTTCAGATCTTCGCCGCGATTGTGTTCCTGGCTGCGTCGCTGTCCGCGGCGCAGGAGATCACGCTCAACGGCGGGCTGGAGCTTTCGCAGATCTACAAGCCGGGCGCCTGGCAGCCTGTGCGGCTGCAATGTCGCAACGACAGCGATCAGACGATCGAAGGCGAGTTGGTCCTCCCGGTTCGTGACGCCCGCGCCGCCGCGATCATGCGTACACCGCTGAGCGTTCCGCCACATAGCCGGGTCATGACAACCGTCTGGGGATATTTCCAATCGCCCGATGTCGGCGCCGCAAAGCGCGCCAAACCAGCGGAAGCTCCGCCGCTGGCGATGGCCCAGTGGCGCGGGCGGGATGGGAAACTGCTGGCGCGGACCGAGATGCTCGGCATGCCTCTCACCTCGAGCGATGACGGGCCGGCGGGATTGGGCGAATTTGTCCTTCTGGTCAACCAGCGTCCTGAAAACCTGGGCGACGGCTACGACGCCGAGCAGCTCCTGGCGCGCCTGAAAAAGAGCAGCGGGATTCCATTGGTTGTTGCGGGCATCAGTGCTGACGGGCTGCCGCGCGAGTCGGCGGGAATGCATGCCATCAAAGCGATCGTCCTGGAAGGCGTCGATCCCGAATCAATCGACATGGCGCAGCGCGCGGCCTTGTTGGAATATGTGCGCGGCGGCGGAACGATGGTGTTCGCGGCGCCGATCGCCACAGTAGATCAGGCCGGAAGCTGGATGCAGCCGCTGCTTCCTGTGCGCCTGATCGGCACGCGCGTGGCCCGGCAAATCGAAATCACCCCGAGCGGGGAGACGCTCAAGTTTCGCCAGCCGCTGGAGATCGTCGAAGCCGTTCCCGCGGCCGGCGACGTGCTCCTGCGCGATCGCGACTACGTTCACTCCGCCGTGCAACCGCTGGGTTTGGGCAGGATCGTCTTCACCAGTTTCCCGATCAACGCTCTGGCCGATGCGCAGCCGCGGGCGGGCAGGCTGTGGGAGCAACTGTTCGCGCTGCGCGAGCCGCAGTGGGAATGGAATCGCTCGCAACTCGGGGAGCAGCGTTTTGGGACCTTGAGCGGCATGATCGGTCGCAAAGTCGCGCCGTGGGGCGTGGCGGCGGCTGTGGTGGGGGGATATCTGCTGATGGTCGTGCTGGCGCAAGGCATCTTCCTGGGAACATCCCGGCCCCGGGCGTTTGCGGTATCGATCGTCGGGGCCGTGCTCCTGTCGGCGACGCTCGGATTGATGGGCATGGCGCGACACAGCGATCAGGCGCTGCAATCGGCGCGGCTGACGATTCTCGATGTCAGCGCGGATGGCGGTGGATGGCAGCAGGAGTCGGCCGCGTTCGTGGGGGCGAACGATCCGGACCTGACGCTGCACGCCGCCGACGAGCGCGTGATGATCCGTCCCGCGCTGGCGGAAGCCGACAATCCGCCGACGGTGAAACAGCCTTCGTTCACCGTCGAAAAAGCGGACGTCCGAACCGAGCGGATCGAGCGTGTCTGGGAAGCCGCCGGCCCCGCCGACTCGAAGCTGCGTCTCAGCGCCACCGCTCGCTTCGGCCCGAACGGCGTGATGCTTGATGTAGATAACGGTCTGGGCCAGGTGCTGGCCGCGCCGCTGCTGGTGTGGAATGGCCGGGCGCTGGCCGCGCCTGATGCGGCGGTGGGGCGGTCGAACATCGGAACGCTGCGGGTGAACGAGCGGGACGATTTCTCGGCGTCGTCGGTGCTGACCTCCGAACAATCCAAGCGCCGCGCGCAGGTCATTCGTGCATCGCTCGCGCCACCGGCTGACACGACCGAGGCGAGTTCGCCTCAGTCAACCCCGATGTTGATCGGGTGGATGAATGATTCCGCCGGCTCTGGCATGATTCAGCCTTCAAATCAATCGCCGATTGCTGCCAAATCGATGTGCATGGTTCGAACGCCGCTTCGCATCCAACCGCCCGAACCGGGCACGACGATTGCTATTCCCTCTCTACTTGTGAGCTTCGATTCGGGAAAACTTCCCTACGACCTGGCCAAGGGTCAATCGGTCCCGACCCAACAGGAGGGCCAGTGGCTCGTGCGCTTCGCCGCGCCTCCTGAACTGGGCCAGATTCGTCCGACGCGGGCTGCGCTCGAAGCGCGATTGAATCTCCCCGGTCACGCCCTGCTGATTCGCAAAGGCCAGTGTCCGGGCGGTCGGCCGATGGCCAATCCCGCTGGACCAATCACGGCGGAGTGGAAGAGCGAAGTGGCAAGCAAGAAAGTGGCGATCGATTGCACGCCGGAGGATTACGATCGCGATGGCGGCGTCTGGCTGCTGCTGGAAATTCGCTCGACCGCGCCGGGCGGAAGCACCGCCGCGGCGGCGTGGCAGATCAAGGATTTCGCCCTGGCGATCGACGCGCAGGCCGTCGCGCCGCCCAAGGCCATCGCCTTGGACCCGCCGCCCAACGCGATCTCCGCGGAACACTAAAAAATCATGGATCGATCCGCACCCATTTTGAAGACCGAGGCCCTGACCAGGGCCTACGGCGCGCACACGGCGCTGGATCGTCTCGATCTGACCGTTCGTCGCGGCGAAGTCTTCGGCTACATCGGGCCGAACGGCGCGGGGAAGACCACCACCTTTCGCATTCTCGCCGGCCTGCTCGATCCCACCAGCGGACGCGCCATGGTCGATGGCAAGGACGTGACCGGCGATAAGGATCGCATCAAGCAGGTCGTCGGGTATCTGCCCGACAACTTCGGCGTCTACCCGACGCTGCGGGTCTGGGAATACCTCGACTTCTTCGCGGCCGCGTATCGCCTCGGCAAGAAAGATCGTCCGGCGCGGATCGACAAATGCCTGACCATCGCCAACGCGATGGAATTTCGCGACAAGCCCATGGGTGCGCTTTCTCGAGGGATGAAACAGCGCGTCGGCATCGCCAAGACGCTGCTGCACGATCCGCAGGTGATCATCCTCGACGAGCCGGCGGCCACCATCGATCCGCGGGCGCGCGTGCAAATGCGCCAGCTCCTGCGCGAACTGGCGGACCTGGGGAAAGCCGTGCTGGTCAGCAGCCACATCCTGCCGGAGCTGGCGGATGTGTGCGACACGGTCGGCATCCTCTCGGGCGGCAAGCTCGTCGCCTGCGGCCCGGTCCAGGAAATCCTCCGCAACGTCCGCCAGAAGAGGCTGATGGAAGTTCAGGTCCTGGGCGACAAGACCCAGGCCCGCGCCGCACTCGCCGCTGCGCCGGGCGAGTGGCGCGCCGTCCCGGGCGAAGAGAACGGAACCATGCGCTTCGAAGTGCAGGCCGACGAACGCCAGCTCGCCGAGGCGCTGCTCCTGCTGCTCAAGAGCGGCATCAAGGTCGTGAGCTACGCCGAGGTGCCGGCCGACCTGGAAGACGTGTTCATGAGTTTGACGAAGTAAATCGTGAACCCGGTGCTGCAAAAAGATCTGCTGGGCTTGCTGCGTCTGAAGCGCGTGGCGGCGGTGCAGATCGTCTTCATCGCGGTGCTGGCGGTCATGGTGCTGGGAAGCTGGCCGCAGCAGGGCGTGCTCGAGGGAAGCGTCACGCTGCGCGGCAACACCGTCGCCGGCGGGGATCGCTTTTTACTTGGGCTGACGCTTGGACAGATCGTGCTGCTGGCGCTCTTCGTCCCGGGGATGGCGGCGGTCGCAGTCAGCTCCGAGCGCGAGCAGAACACGTTGGAGATGCTCTACGCCTCGCGCCTCAGGCCCAGGCAGATCATCGCCGGCAAAGTCGCCGTCGCCGTTGGATATCCGATTCTCCTGCTCACCATGGCGCTGCCGTTCGTCGCGCTGTTGAACTGGCGCGGCGAGGTGCGCGGGGGCGACCTGTTGTCGGCGTACCTGATCCTGCTCATCACCGCGATCTTCCTGGCGCTGATCTCGCTGGCGATCTCGGCCTGGGTCAGCCAGAGCGCCACCGCGCTGGTCATTGCCTATGCGATCGTGCTCGTCCTTTGCGGCGCAAGCCTCGTCCCCGCGGCGATCATGCTCGACCACGCGCAGGGAATGACTGCCCAGGCGCTGCACTACGCCCGCGCCCTCTCCCCCGTTGCCGCGGCGCTTTCGCTCCTTCAGCCGCAGTCCAACTTCAACGGCGCCGACCGCGGCATGATCCCGCTCTGGCAGATATTCCTCCCGCTGGCGGCGTTGATCAGCATTGGCTGTTTCGCAGCGTTGGTCTGGAAGTTAGGGCGTGCGCCATCGTCCTCCGAAGGTTTCGGCGCGGTCGGCGCCGCCGAGGTCGAGCGATCGATCGCTCGTCGCATCCTTTTTCTGATCGATCCGAAGAAGCAGCCCAGGCCGTTCGCATCGTGGAACCCGCTCATCGGCAAGGAACGCCGCATCGGCGGATTGCGCAGCGGGCGCTGGATGATCCGCATCTTCTACGTCTGCCTGCTGCTCTCGCTCGGCCTCGCGGCGATGAGCCTCTACAGCGGCGCGGAGCAAAGTGATCTGCTGCGCTATGTTGCGCAGGTCGTGATCACGCTGCAGATCGGAATGATCGCCCTGGTCTCGCCCAGCCTGACCAGCGCCGCGATCAGCAGCGAGATCGAGAACGGCACCTGGGAGCTCCTGCGCCTGACGCCGCGCGGCGGGGGGGAGATCTTCCTGGGCAAGCTGATCCCTTCGCTCGCTCCGGCGCTGCTGCCGGTGCTGGCGCTGCTGCCGGCATACGGTGCGCTCTGCATCGTCAACCCGTCGTATCTGCTCTACCTGGCCCGGATCGCTCCGGTCGTTCTGCTGGCGGCGCTCTTTTGCTGCGTGGTGGGGCTGACGTTCTCGGCCTTCATGAACAGCACGGCGCGGGCGACGGTGGCGGCGTATCTTGTCGTGGCGGCGATTTTCCTGCTGCCGCTCTTCGCTGCGCTGGCGGCGGGGGAGCAGCTTTCGGAGCCTGTCGCGGCGCATCTCGCTTTCGTCAGCCCGCTGGTAGTTGCGCTCCATGAGCTGCCGGGCGGCTGGGATGCGGTGCGGGATCTCTATGCCGCGCATCTGTGGACCATCGCCGCAGCCTGCTGCGCGATGCTCGGGATTTCCTGGATTCGATTGACTGTGCTCCTGCGGCAGGGTTGAGACGATGATCGCGCGATTCCTTTTCTTCATCATCGTGAGCCTGTCGCTCTTCCACCCGGCGACGGCGCAGAGCACGCAGGCGGTTGAACCTCAACTTGACTTTGGAGTCGAGGGTTTGATCTTCCCACCTCCGCAGAGCGTGAACGCGCACACGCCAAGAACCGCCCAACTGCTGGGCGAAGCCTATCGTCGCCACGAACCGCTCAACTGGAAACGTGCGCAGTACGTCGCCGCGCTGGGACGGATTGGTCTGGCCGACTCGGCCGCATACCTGGCCGATGCGATGAAAGATCCCGCTCCGCTCGTGCGTGCAGAAGCCGCGCGATCGGCGGGACGCATCGGCGATGCGAGCCAGTTGCCTCAGCTCGAGAAGCTGCTGGGCGATGCGGATTCAGGCGTGCGCCGCGCGGCAGTCGTCGCCGCCGCCAGTCTCGCCCGCGACAGCGAACAGCCGACGCAGGCGATCGAGCGTGGCCTGGCGGATGAAGCGCCGGAGGTTGTCGCCGTCGCGATCGAAGCCGCCTGGCTGCCCGAGCATGCGGCCGAGATTGCGAAAAGGCTTCCTTCGCTTCCCGCGCAGTACCAGGCGGATGCGGCGCTGGCTCTGGGCCGGCTCAAGGCGACCGCGCATGCTTCGGTCGTCATCGGATTGCTCAGAGGCGATGTGCCGCAGCGTGTCGCGGCCTTGCAGGCCCTGACCGCGATGGGGGACGCGGGGCAGGTGCCAGTAGTGCTGGCAAAAATCGCCGATCCCCATCCCACCGTGCGGCGCGCCGCTGTCGCCGCGATGGGAAGACTCGTCCCCGCCGCCGACCGACAAACTCGCGCCATCGAGATGCTCGGCGATCCCGACCTCACGGTCCGCCAGTCCGCTGCCGAGGTGCTCACGCCTCTGCCCTCCTCTCAGGCGTTGTCCGCACTGACGCCGCAGCTAGCTCAGGACTACGTCCCGCTGCACGGCGCCGTTCGCGCCGCGCTGACCCATTCCGCTGATGCGACGACGCGGCAAGCCACCGAGCAGTGGGCGGTCGCCGCGCTTTCGGACGCCGATCCGCGCCGGCGGGAGGATGCCTCGTATGTGCTGGGCCGATTGCATTGCGCCGGCGCGATGGATCAGCACATCGCCCTGCTGCGATGGGAGCTGCAAGATCCGGCCAAGTCGGATTGGTCGCTGGTGGCGCAGGCCGCGGAGTCGCTCGGCCTCATCGGCGACACCCGTGCGCTGCCGGCGCTGATGGACCTGATCACGCCCGCCCCCGAAGCGTCCGCCGCTCTCCAGCGGCCGCAGCGCGACACGATGTCCCTGGCGATGGCCAACGCGCTCGTCGCCGCCGCGCGCCTGCATCATGCGCCCGCGCTGGACGATGCCGTTCGCATCCTTCAGATCAGTCCCGATTCCTGTCCGCGCACGCTGCGCACCGCGGCCGCGTTTGCGATCGGCATGCTTGCTCCGCCCGACGGCAAGGCGCCGCAGGCCGACAAGCTCCTGAGCATCTACGCCTCGATCGATGAAGACGGCGCGACCAAGTTCGAGGCGCTCAAGGCGCTGGGCAACCTGCGTCACGCTCCCGCGGCCGATCGCCTGCACAAAATCGCCCAATCCGACCCCTCGCCCGATCTGCGCTGGATCGCGCACTGGTCCTATCAGCGCGCCTCGGGCAAGCGCGTCCCGTATGAACCACCAACGATCCGCCGCGAGCCGACCGTTCTGATCTCCGACCTGGAGCCCAAATGAATGCTGTTGAACCGGTGCTTCGCGCAGCGACCAATGCCGATCGTGCGGCGATCCGGGAGCTTGTCTTCTCCGTCCTTGCCGAATACCAGCTCGCGTGCGACCCAAAGTCGACGGATGCGGATCTGGATGACATCGACTCGAGCTACTTCGCTCGCGGCGGCAGCTTCCGCGTGCTCCAGCAGGCGGACGGAACGATCGTCGGAACGGTCGGCCTTTATCCCGTGGATGAGCAAACTGTGGAGCTACGAAAGATGTACCTCCACGCCAGCGCCCGCGGGCAAGGCCTGGGCCGCCGGCTTCTCGAATACGCCGTCGCCGAAGCCAAGTCCCGCGGATTTGTTGAGATGACGCTGGAGACCGCATCGGTCCTGACTGAAGCGATCCGTCTTTACACGCGCTACGGCTTTGCCCCCTACACCGCTCCCCATCTGGCAGCCCGCTGCGATCAGGCGTATCGTCTGCGACTGGCGTGATGTCACATTCTCCCAAGAGGCCGTTCATCGAGGCGCTGGAGAGCCGCAGATTGCTCGCCGCGCAGATCGATCTCGCGAGCCTCCCGCTGAGGCGGTTTGAAGCCCAGAGCGCAACGGTAGCAGGCAAGCAATACGTTTTCGGCGGGTTCATCGACGACGCCAGCCACGCCACCAGGCGGGCCGACGTCTACAATCCCGCGACTAACACGTGGACCCGCCTGAAGAACGTCCCCGAGGCGCTCTCGCATTCGGGTACGACGACGGACGGCCGCACGATTTACTTTGCCGGCGGGTTTGTGGGCGATTTTCTCGAGGGCGTCGCACCCGGGCTGACGCGGAACGTGTGGAAATATGACACGGTTACAGGCGCCTGGAGCGCCGGTGTTCCGCTCCCGGCTCCACGGGCAGCGGGGGCGCTCGTGCTCATCGGGACCCGGCTCCATTTCTTCGGCGGAATCGACTCGGCCATCCACGATGCGCCGGATCACTGGGTTTTAGACCTGCGCGGCAAGCCGAAATGGAAAGCCGTCGCGCCGATGACCAACCCGCGCAACCATCTCGGCTACGCCGCGCTGGACAACAAGGTCTACGCCATCGGCGGGCAGCACGAGCTGAACGAAGTCACCGGCAACGTCGCTTCATTTGATGTGTACGACCCCAACACAAACCTCTGGGCCGCGCTCCCATCGCTCCCGACGGCGCGCTCGCACATTCATAATGCGACGGTGGTCTGGGAAGGCCGGCTGATCGTCCTGGGCGGGACCAAGCCGGGCGAGCGCGCGGTGTCGGATATCACCAAGTTCGATCCGGTGAAAAAGCGCTGGATCACGATCGGCCAGCTCCCCGCGCCGCGCAGCGCCGCGGCCGCCGGTCTGTTGAACGGGCGTCTCTTTGTCGTCGGCGGGACGACGACCCGCACGGCGCCGAAGACCAACGCATGGTTGCTCGAGCTATGAGATCGATCAGCGCGTGTTGCCCGGCTCTGGGCCGTTCGCGGCGCTGAAGCGGGAGTGATCGGGATTCTCCGACGCTGACCAGAGCCGAATCGTGCCATCTTCCCCCGCCGACGCCAGCAGCGGCGCGACAGGCGACATGTCCACCGCCCAGACGATTCCCTGATGACCGGCGAACCTTCGCAGCTCGCGCCCGCTGGCCAGGTCCCACAGGCGAACGGTCCCGTCAAAACCGCTTGAAACCGCCCACCGGTCGTCACCCGAAACCGAAAGGGCGCAGATGTCCTGCGTATGACCGCTGAATTGGCGGATCTGCGTCCCGGTATCGACATCCCACAAGCCCAGCACGCCGTCGAGTCCACCGGCGAGGATGGCGCTTCCCTGGCGCGTAAAGATCGCGTGTCGGATGAAGAGCGGCGTCTCGCGCTTGTCGTCGAAGGCCTTGCGCTCACGGTTGCTCTTCGTGTCCCAGATGCGCATCGCGTAGTTGGCGACGACGACCCAGCGGCGATTGGGAGAGATCGCGATGCTGCTGATGCCGTCGTTGTTCGGATACGCCAACTCGCGCCCGTCGGTTCCGCGACGGCGCCTGTTAGTCGCAAGATCCCACCAGGCGACGAGCCCTTTTCCGCGCGATCCCATGCCGACGGCGGCGAGGAGCGATTTGCCGTCCGGCGAAAATCGCACGGCGGAAACCCATCCATCACACGATTGCAGCGGCGCACTTTGCCGCCCGGTGCGAACGTCCCAGAGAAAAAGCCCGCGCCGGCGCAACCCGCCCGCCGAGGCGAGCTGCCTGCCGTCGGGCGAAAAGGCAACAGACGTGACCGCGCTATCGTGACCGGTCAAACAGTAAGCTTGTTCCCCCGTGTCGGCGTTCCAGATACGCACGGTGCGGTCGGCACCGCCGGATGCGATCCATTTCCCGTCCGGAGAAAGGGCGAGCGAGTAGATCGGGCCGCTCCCGACGACAATCCGTCGCAATTCCCCGCGGGAGCCGGCTTCATCGGTGAGGGCCACCATGTGGGCCGACGGCGCGCGCAGCGGCTGATCCGGGCGTTGCATCGTCCCGCGCGTGGGGGCGTTCAAAGCCAGGTTGAGCAGAAATGCGGCGACGCCCAGGATTCCCGCCACCGCTACCGATATGCGAAAACGCTCCATCATTCCCCTGAACATCTCTAAGGTGCCTCCATGCCACCTTGATATTTCACTCCCGCTCGAGTGCCTAGTGTAACAGCGCGGGCGTGTCGAGTAACTTTGTCCGTACGATGCACTTGTCGGAGCGCGCGGCGCCGCTGGCTTCCGCCGGAACATTTCGCAGAACCCGTGACAAACAATTGCTGCTGGTGCTTCTGCTGGCCGCGGCCGTTCTGGTGGTCCGATCCGCCCTGATTGAACGGGCTCACTCCGAAACATGCGATGCCGAATACCACCTCAACCGCGGCATCGCGTTCCTGAGCGGTACGGTGGGGAAGCGCATCCTGAACGATCCCCCGCTGGGTGAAGCCCTTAGCGCATTCCCCATGTGGATTACTGGATCCGTCCCCTCGCCGACCGCGCGCGGGTTGTACGGGCATCGAATCCCAACCGAGGTCATCCTCGTCATCATTGCCGTCTGGAAGGCGATCCTCTTCCTGCCGCTGGTTGCAGCCGTCTTCTGGTTCTGCCGACAGCTCTATGGCCTGGCCGCCGCTTGGCTTGCTGTGGTGATAGTGCTGGCGGATCCGACTTTTGCCGCACACATCGGACTACCAACCGTCGATGTGCTTGGCGTTGAAGGAATCGTCATCGCCTGTCTGCTGGCATGGCGGTACTTTCAGCGGCCGACCGTCCGCTCGCTGAATGTAGCGTGCCTCGCCGTCGCGGTGGCGGTGCTGCTCAAGCACACGGCCGCGCTACTGCCGCTGATCATTGTCATCTATGCCGTGCTCTGGTGGCACGTTCGCCCGTGGCTGGCGAGACGCGCCCACGATCTCCCGCCGCAAGTGCCCGCGTGGAGCGATCGTTTCGCTGCCGTCGCCCGCGCAGCGATCCTCATCCCACTGCTCATCTGGGTGCTGACGCTCTTTGATTTCAGCCAGCCGACCGATTACCTCTTCGAGCGCCCGCGCATCAAATCGGAGTTTCGGCTGCTTCGCCAGACCTTGCCGGCCGGCATCTATATCGGATCGTTCGTCGAAGGAATGCGGCACAACGCCGACGGGCACGACAACTTTCTCTTCGGCCAAAGCTATCACCACGCGCTCTGGTATTACTTCCCCGCCGTCGCAACCTACAAAGTGCCGCTGGGAATCGCCGCGGTCCTGCTGCTGGGCGTGTTTTCGCTGCGCGTCGTGCGGCCTCGATGGGATGAGTGGGCGCTGGTCATTCCGATGGTGGCGTATGCGCTGTGGCTGATGACCGCGCGCATCAACATCGGCTTCCGCCATTTCCTGCCGCCGTACATTTTCATGTTCATGCTGGCATCCCGCTGCGTCGCATCGGGCACGGGCCGCGGGTGGCGCATAGCGGCATGGATTGCCGTCGCCGCCGCCGCGCTCCATGCGATCTCCTTTCACCCGGACTATCTCTCTTACCTCAACTTCCCCCGGCACAAGCCGTACCTGGCCATCAGCGACAGCAACGTGGATTGGGGACAGTCGCTCAAGCAGGTTCGCGCCTGGGTGGAGAGCTTTGCGCGCAGCGACGAGCGCCGCGTCTACATCCGCTATTTCGGCAACGACCGCGAAAGCGTTCGCCATTACCTCGATGGACTCATCCCCGGCCGGGTGCGCGTGCTTAAGCCGGGATCAGAATTGCCCGGGCATGGCGTGGTGATCATCAGCCCGGTGTGGGTTGCGGGCGTGTACGACCGGCAGGATCGCTATTCCGTCTTGCGGCGCTATGAGCCCACCGACGCGATCGGACATTCCATGCTGGTCTACGACCTGGACAAGCTCAATGAAGGTCGGCGTTTTCGCTGGCGTCCGCCGAGGCGCGGGGCGCCGGCGGGGCCGGTCTATCAGGAATAGCCGCCAGCTCGCGCGCCGTACCCAGGGGACGCAGCAGCTCCGTCCGCTCGTCATACAGATAAAAATTCCGCTCCGGCTGAAGATTGGCGTAGTAGCGGAAGATCTCCACGTTCCGCGCGCCCAGGTCGTGCGCGCGAATGATCGGCGCATCGTCCGGCCAGGCAACGTCGTAGTTGTACACCGGCTCCCCATGCAGCTCCGCGCGCGGATCGAAGCGAAAGAGCACGACGGCCGGCTGACGCACCATCGTCAGCGACGTTGCTACGCGCGCGATGCCGCTGTTCGATTCGGGCGGGTCGCTGGTGTAGTCGTTCAATTGCGGAATGGCCGCGGCGCATAGCACCAGCACCGCCAGGACGGCGATGGGCACCGCGATCCGCCTCTGTTGTCTCCACACCGCCAGCACACGCCACAACCCCAGGAGACAAAGGAAGATCAGTCCCGGCATCGCGGTCAGGCAATAGTGCCCGAGGAAGAAGGTGTAGAGGAGGTAGAGCCCGAAGAACAGCGCAAGCGATCCCGCCAGCACCGCGCGATGCAGACGCCAGCCGCCGATCAAACCAAACGGCACCAGCGCAAACAGCAGCGGATGCGGCAGCGCCGAGCTGACCATGAAAGGAAGCCGATCGCGCCACGCGGTCCGCCACAGCACCTGCGGCTGGTGTAGTCGGATGTACGGCGCCATCCACTGATCGTAAAAGACACGTTTCTGCGGCAGTGTGGATTGCGGCCGCATCGAAGGATCGTACGGGTGAAACCCAAGCATCGTGCCGGGGTTGTCCCGCTGCGCGTAGATCTGAAACGGACTGAGCGTAGCGCTGCCGCTGGTCCCCAGGTTCAGCACGATCTGCACGCCCAGAAACGGCGCGACTGCGAGCACGCCGACGGCGGCCGTACGTAGCCACTCGCGCAAGCTCGCCCGCCGAAGCTCAAACGCCATCGCCAGGGCGATGGGAATGGCAAAGCAGAGCGCATCAACTGGGCGTGTGATAGCTGCCCAACCGACGGTCAACCCCAGTAACGCCACCCACACCAGTCGGCGTCGGGGACGCCATTGGAGCCAGAGAAACACCGCCAGCAGCGAGAGGAACAGGATGGCCGGCTGCGCGGTGAATGCGAGCGATTGCTGGCGCACGCGAAGCGTCGCCACGTGCATCACCACCGCCAGTGCGCCCGCCAGCCCGTCCAGCAGCTTCGTCACCACGCAGTACATCAACCCCACCGCGCACCCCGAGACGATCAGCGGCATGAACCAGATTGGCAGCCCGAGCCACAACGCCGGCGTGTACATCATCGCCGCGCCGGGGAAATACTGGGCCACGTACTTCGGCGACGTCAGCAGATAAAAGCTGTCGAAAAAATCCCCCAGCGGCAGCGCCGGCATCCACAGCCGCCCGGCCTTGAGCATCTGCGCCTGAATCAAATAGACGCAATCATCGTGGTAGCGCGGCCCCAGATACCGATCCTGCACCAGTGCCGTGACCAGGAAATACGCCGAGCTGAGTACCGCCACCCCCACGGTGCCCCAAAACAGCCCCCGCGGCGTCGGGCGCCGCAGCGCCGAAAGCGCTAATTCAGACTGCGCAGGCCTCAGCCAGACCCCAACCCCGATCACAACGGCCGCGATCATCACGACCGGCTGCGCACGCCCCGGCAGCGTAAACATCCCGCTGACCCAGATCGCCCACGCAAAGGCGCCCAGCGCAGCCATCGTCGCGATTCGTCGAACGTACCCCATCGTCCAGTATGAACATCCTACCACGGCAGCGCCGCCCCGCCCCGGAGCCGCTTCGACGTTCGCTGTTCTATTGTGAGCTAAATCGCAGCTTGAAGGACTCGAACCTTCAACCTTCGGTTCCGTAGACCGACGCTCTATCCAATTGAGCTAAAGCTGCTTTGAAATTTCTGGTCGCAGTTTATGCGGGAACTCCTGCTGGTTCAACCGCTTCGGCCCAACGGAACGCAAAAGGTCTGTGCAACAAATCACCGAGCGAAAGCGTCCGTGGCTGGGCAAATCCGGTACGAAATCCGGTATTTCAACGGCCAATGCTCACCTCTTCGCCGCCTGATTATACGCCTGAGTCATCCACCTCTTCCGAATCAACGAGTTGCACCTTGATGGCACATTGCGGGAACCACTGCGTGTTACATTTCAACCTCACGCAATTCGTTTCCCCCAACCCCTTCAGGCCGAACGCCGTTTCCGAAACAAAGAATTTTTCTCCAAGGTCCACCTCGTGAGCAATGCTCCCCCAAGCATCCCGGGTCAAACAAATCTCCCGCTCGTCAGCTTTGCTGGCCAATCGAGCGGCCAAGTTGACCACGCCGCCCAAGACGGTAAGGGACAACGATGGCGGTGGGCCGCTGTATCCGAGCCACAGCTTCCCGCTGGCAATGCCGACGTGCGGGTAATACCCGTAGACATCGAAGGCGAGAGCAGACATCGCAAGGCCCACGGCACTCGCAAGCGGCGTCTTGCAGCCAAGCTGCGGGGAGAACACGAGGAGCATCGAATCACCGATGGCCTTATCGAAGGTCGCGTGGTATTCCTCGCAAATCGGCCAGAGCAACTTGTAGAAGCGATTGGTCCAGAAATTTATCTGGCCAAGAGTCAGTTCTTTGGAACGCTGAGTGAACGCACCAATGTCGATGAACATTGCGGCGCCATCGATGCTCGCACCGTGCGCGGTCACACTGTTGGCCGCGGAGGTCGGCCTCAGGTCAAGAATCTTTCGGGCGTGTAATTCGGCCAAGGCCGGAATGTAATTGCCTGTCAGAGCGGCGAGATTTCCCTTCTCCGGCACGTCTGGAATTCCATGCAACTCTGCGAATGTCGGCTTGTCCATGTGGGATATTAGGGTTGCTCTCGGCATCCTTTCCCGCAGCGCGGTACACTCGCCGCCGATGGCTGAAGATGAATCCTTCGCGCAGCTAAAGCGGCTTGTTGATCAGGCTCTTTTGTCTGGCCAAGAGGATTCGCCGCACAACCTCTTCAACGGGATTCATTCACAGGCGAGGGCGACGGGAATTCCATTCGACCCCGCCGTGATGCTGGAATACTTCTGGCATCTCGCAAGGATCGGCGCGGTTGCGGTTCCGGGCGAGGGAATTGGATCACTTCCTTTCAAACTGCCCCGTTTGTTGCTTACCGAGCGCGGGCGGCGGTTGCTGACGACAGGCGATTCATCACCCCACGACCCAAGCCGATACGTTCGTGCCACGAGCAAACGCGTTTCCAATCCTGACGACATCGTGATTTCCTACTTGCGTGAAGCTGTTGAGGCATGGCGTTGCGGCCTTAATCGGTCTTCAGCAGTGATGCTCGGGTGCGCTTGCGAACGACTGGTGATTTTGCTCGCAGAGGCCATAGCCGCTGGAAACTGTCCACCGTGGTCCGACAAGCTGGACAAGAAGCTCAAGACACGCGTTTTCATATCCGACATCTTCGAGGACGTGCGCGACTCGCTAATGAGTCTGCGTGACGGGAAAAAACTTCCGAGAGAACTCGCTGATGCTTTGGACAGGAAACTCTCGGCGGTTTTTGATCATGCTCGCGGATTGAGAAATCAAAGCGGACATCCAACTGGCGAGGACGTAAGCGGAGAGGACGCCGAGGCGGGTCTGCTGCTGTTTCCCGGCTTCTATGAACTCATCGACAAGTTAATTCAGGCGGTCGGGGCGATTTGATTCCTCTGCCGTTCGAGGTTGAGTCGTCCAAGCCGTAGCGAATTGGTTCGACATGCGGCGTTCAGAATTGCTGAGGACGCGACACCGCGCGTTGCCGCTCGTATCCATGTAGGGGTCGAATTCGATTATCATTTGCGGCACGCAATGCCGACAACGCCTGCTCAAATCGACTTGTGGCGACAATCACCTTCTGAACACCAGCGACTGGAGTTCAAGGAGGCGAAGAATCAGTTCGACAATCAGACGCTTTATCAATACTGCGTAGCGATTGCTAACGAAGGGGGTGGGTTCCCGTCGTTTCCGTAGGATTTCCCGATGTACTTGATGTACTGCCCGCTCGCTCGATGCCATGAGACTTTGAGACTCAGATTCGTTCGTGACATGCGACCACCGTCGAGTTCAAGCGTCATGCTCGAACGCGCGGCACCACTAACGCGAAGCTCCACAGCGGGGAAGTGGCAAGTTGGGATGGGTCCAGAGCGTCAGATCCGGTAGAGGATCCGGTATTTTCTAGGCGAGATGGGTCAGCGGTCGGCCCATTGAACGCAGCGACTTCGGCTGCATCCATAAACACAAAAAGCACTTGTGGCAATCACCACAAATGCTCTATCTGCTGCTGTCTCGCGCGTTCCGTAGACCGACGCTCTATCCAATTGAGCTAAAGCTGCACGCTGAACGAGGCAAAGATGATACGCCAGAACGGGGGATCGGGCAACATGTCTGGTACCTCGGTCACGCAACGTCGAAGCGGTCCAGGTTCATCACCTTATTCCATGTGCTTACGAAGTCGTGGACAAATTTCTTTTGCGCATCGGAGCTTGCGTAGACTTCGGCCAGGGCGCGGAGCTGGGAGTTAGAGCCGAAGGCCAGATCGACTCGGGTGGCGATCCATTTGAGCTCGCCGGAGGCGCGGTCGCGGCCTTCGAAGAGGTCGGCGTCGGTCGAGGTCGGCTTCCACTGGGTGCCCATGTCGAGCAGGTTGACGAAGAAGTCGTTGGTCAGCGTGCCGGGGCGCTTGGTCAAGATGCCGTGCTGCGTCTGGCCGGCGTTGACGTTCAAGACGCGGAGGCCGCCTACGAGAACCGTCATCTCCGGCGCGGTCAGGGTAAGCAACTGCGCCCTGTCGATCAGAAGATGCTCAGCGGGCATGGTGAAGCGGGCTTTGAGGTAGTTGCGGAATCCGTCGGCAACGGGCTCGAGCGGGGCGAAGGAGTCGATATCGGTCTGCTCCTGCGTCGCGTCCATGCGGCCGGGAGTGAAGGGGACGGGGACCTCGACGCCGGCATTCTTCGCGGCCTGCTCGACGCCGGCGCAGCCGGCCAGGACGATCAGGTCGGCAAGCGAGATCTTCTTCCCGCCCGCCGCGCTGGCGTTGAAGTCTTTCTGAATGGCCTCAAGGGTTTTCAACACTTTCGACAGTTGCGCGGGTTGATTGACGGCCCAATCCTTCTGGGGTGAGAGGCGAATGCGGGCGCCGTTGGCGCCGCCGCGCTTGTCGGAGCCGCGGAACGTGGAGGCCGAGGCCCAGGCGGTCGAAACCAGCTCCGGGATGGACAGGCCCGAAGCGAGGATCTTTTTCTTGAGTGCGGCGGCGTCCATTTCGTCGATCAACTTGTGATTGACCGCGGGGATGGGGTCCTGCCAGATGAGCTCTTCGGCAGGCACCTCCGGGCCGAGGTAGCGGGCGCGCGGGCCCATGTCGCGGTGGGTCAGCTTGAACCACGCGCGGGCGAAGGCGTCGGCGAGCTGCTCGGGGTGCTGGAGGAAGCGGCGCGAGATTTTCTCGTACACCGGGTCGAAGCGCAGCGCGAGGTCGGTGGTGAGCATCGTCGGCACGCGCTTCTTCGATGAATCGAACGGATCGGGAATCGTCTCGGCTGCGCCTTTCGCCCGCCACTGCTGCGCGCCGGCGGGGCTTTTGCTCAGCTCCCACTCGTGGCCAAAGAGGTTTTCGAGGAAGTTGTTGCTCCACTTTGTGGGCGTCTTCGTCCAGGTGACTTCCAGGCCGCTGGTGATGGCGTCGCGACCTGCGCCGGTACCGAAGCTGTTCTTCCAGCCGAAGCCCTGGTCTTCGAGGCCCGACGCTTCGGGCTCGGGGGCGACGTGTGATGTCGGCGCGGCGCCGTGAGTTTTTCCAAAGGAGTGCCCGCCGGCGATGAGGGCGACGGTTTCCTCATCGTTCATCGCCATGCGCGCGAACGTTTCGCGGATATCGATGGCTGCCTTAAGCGGATCGGGATTGCCATCGGGACCTTCGGGGTTCACATAGATCAGGCCCATCTGTACCGCGGCCAGCGGTTTCTCGAGATTGCGTCCGTGGATATTTCCGTCGGCGTTGTCGTCGGAGACGGTGACGCCGCCCGGCTTATCGACGCCATGGGATCCGTGGGCATAGCGGATGTCGCCTCCGAGCCAGGTTGCTTCGGAGCCCCAGTAGACATCCTGATCCGGCTCCCAGGTGTCCTCGCGACCGCCGCCGAAGCCGAAAGTTTTGAAGCCCATCGTCTCCAGCGCGACATTGCCGGTAAGGATCATGAGGTCGGCCCAGGAGATCTTGCGGCCGTACTTCTGTTTGATGGGCCAGAGCAGGCGACGCGCCTTGTCGAGGCTGACATTGTCGGGCCAGCTGTTCAGCGGCGCGAAGCGTTGCTGCCCGCGTCCACCGCCGCCGCGCCCGTCGCCGGTGCGATACGTGCCGGCGCTGTGCCACGCCATGCGGATGAAGAGCGGTCCGTAGTGGCCGAAGTCGGCGGGCCACCAGTCCTGCGAGTCGGTCATCAGCGCCGCAAGATCTTTCTTCAGTGCCGCCAGATCGAGGCTCTTGAATTCCTTGGCGTAATCAAAGTCCTCGCCCATCGGGTTGGATTTGGAAGAATGCTGATGAAGGAGCTCGAGCTTGAGCTGCTTGGGCCACCACTCGCGGTTGGTGGTCCCGCCGGCGGCGTGGGTGAAGGGGCATTTGGTTTCGGTGGACATCGATTACTCCTTTGGTCGAACTGTGATGCAGCTTATGCGCGAGAAAGGTTACGGACAATCGCCCAGGCCATCGAACAGGGTAGGCTCGGGCGCGGGCTCCTCGGTTGCATCGGATCGGCCGAAGTTTGCGGCACTCTGGTAGACCTCGATCACGCGCTCCAGCCGATCGGCCTGCTCGGGCGGCTTGTCCCATCGGATCCGCTTGATGCGTGGGAAACGCAGCGCGTATCCGCTGGCGTGACGATTCGATTTCTGGATCTGGTCGCAGGCGATTTCCAGGACGATGTGCGGCTTTACTTGTCGGACTCGGCCGAGATTGTTCACCGTCTCGGCGGTGAAGAGCTCGGTGAGCTGCGCGATCTCGGCATCGGTCACGCCGCTGAAGGCTTTGCCGATGTTGACGAGCTGGGCGCCTTCGTCGGCCGGATCGCGATCCCAGACGGCGAAGGTGTAATCGCTCAGCGAGTTGCGGCGTTTGCCGTGGCCGATCTCAGCGAAGGTGACAACGCAGTCAAAGGTGGGGAGGTGGGTTTTAAGCTTGAGCCAGGCTTTGCCGCGCCGGCCGGGGGAATAGGTGGAATCGGGATCTTTCAGGACCAGGCCTTCGTTGCGGCAGTCGCGGGCGGCGCAGAAGGCGCGGTCGATCTGCTCGGCGGTGGAGATTTCAACGAGCTTCGTGAGCAAAAGATCGTGGCCGAGCGCCTCCAGCGCGGTGCGGCGAGCTTTCAACGGCTGGTCCATGAGCAGTTCGCCGTCGCGATAGAGGATGTCGAAAGCGATGAAGGCGGCGGGGTTGTCGCGGATGATTCTCGGCGTCAGCACCTTTCGTCCGAGGCGCTTTTGAATTTGCGCGAAGGGGAGAACCTGTCCGTCTTTGAACGGGACGATCTCGCCGTCGAGCAGAAAATCCCCCGGGACTTTGGACATCGCGGCGACGACGTCGGGGAAGCTTTCGTCCGTCCGGTCCATCGTGCGCGTGTAGATGGCGATCTTCTCGCCCTGCTTGTGTACCTGAGCGCGGATGCCGTCGAGCTTGTCCTCGGCGAAGAAGGTTCGGCCGGCGATGGTCTTCGCGACTTCGTCGGGGGTCTCCTGCGGGGTGGCGAGCATAAATTGGATCGGATGGAAAAGCGTGAACCGGGCAGTGGCTAGTTGATCGTGCTTCGCGAGGACGGCGACGTCGCCGAGATCGCCGACGAGCAGATGGGCGCGCTGCACGGCGTCGCGCGGTCGCTCGAAGGCGCGGGCGATGGCATCGATCAGCACGCCGTCCTGCACGCCCGTGCGCAGGTCCCCGAAGATGATCTTGGCGAGGTAGGCGGCTTCGCGACCATCTGCGGCGCGGGAGAAGAGATCCGTCAGGATCTCGGATTTGCGCCGGACGTTGCCGGTGGAACTGAGATCGTCGAAGGCGGTCGAGAGATTTTCGAGGCTGAGCGGTTTTTCCCGCGAAGAGGCAAGCGGCGGCGGGGCGGGCCAGAGTTTCGCGAGCGCTTCACCGATCTCGCCGCTGGCGACGGCGTTTTCATAGTAGACGCGCGGATCGACGCGCAGGAGGCGGACGATCACCTCGCTGATGATCGCGCCCCCGACGGCGAGCACCCGCTCATCCGTCGCCGCGAACGTTCGCCCGGAGGCGAAACGGACGGCGCGACGCAGGTCCTGGTCTTCCAACGTGCGGAAATACGCCGCCAGGAGGGCATATTTCTCCAGCTTTTTGCTGGTGGCGGCGGTGGCGTCGTTGACGCGGGCGAAATCGAGGAGGGTGGCGCTGCTCACGCCATCGATTCTATGCCCCCCGGCCGCGTTGCATTTACAATCCGGCCGGTCAGATGCTCAAGCCATCGGATTACACCCCGGCGCGGCGGCGGATCATGCAAGGCGTGGTCTGGGGGATTTTTCTGCTGACGCTGGGTCTGGCGGCGGTGGTCGCGGAAACCAATCGCCGGGCAAACCGCGTGCCGCTTACGCAGACGGTGACCGTCGATGATGTGACCATTCACCTGCCGGATCAGTGGCGCACGCGCCCGCGAGTTGAGGACGGACGGACGATCGTGCAGGTTGCCGAACCTGTGGGCGATGAGGAGGCGCGCATCATCTCGATCATGTGCGATCGACTGCCCACGCCCATGTCGCCGCTTCAGTATCTCAACAGCTCCTTCGGCGTGTCGCTGCCGGGGGCGAGCGGTGGGGACGGGGAAGTGTCGTCGCTGACGACGGTGAAGGTCGCGCAGCAGCCGGGGGTTCTCGTGACGATCCTGGCTCCGCCGACGCGACGGGATGAATTCGCCAAGGATTTGTTCGCCTGCACGGTGCTGCCGTCGCAGCGGGCGGTTGTGGTGCACCTGTCGGGGCGCGGGCCGGTGAGCTTGCAGGACCGGGAGCTGGTTAAACAGGTCGCCGGCGGAATCGCGGTGGCGCATGAGCCGAACCAGGCGAAGGAAGACGAGCCGATCACGCTGCCGAGGCTCGGGATCATGCTCACCCCGCCGCGCGGGCTGTCGGCCATCGATGAACGCGATCCCAATCGAAGCGACCGTCTGCTCTGGCCGGTTTCGATGATGAAACAACGCGGTCAGCGGCTGGAAGAGAACTGGGCGACGGTCGAGCTGGTCGAGTGCATCGTTCCGTCACACGACAACATGGCCCAGTCGGTCGAGACGCTGCTGCTGGTGCGCGATCCCATCTGGCGCGGGGCGAACGTCGTGCCGGAGGGGCCGAACACCTGGCGGGCCGACCTGGCCAAGTCTGCAGTGGGGGAGGCGGGGGACATGGTCTTCCCCGCGCGGGCGTATCTGTTGACCGATGCGAACGGGATAGGCTTGCTGGCAATCTTTCGCGGCGGATTCAACGGCGGGGGATTTGAAAACGATTGGAAGACGATTGCTGCCTCGGTCAAATTCCCCGATTCGCCCGCGTTGAAAATCGCCGGGCTCGAAGCCGCCGGCGCCGCGGAAGTGAAACGCCTGCGCGATGCCGGCTATGAAAAACTGCTGGCGGATCGGGATGAGCAGTGGTGGCTCTGGACTTGCCCTGGCGACCGCCCGCATCTGGGCTGGTCGCATGCCGGCGTGTCACTGACCAATCTGAGCGGCAAGAGCGAGACACGCCTGCGGCGGTGGGGCGGAATTGTGAGGCGGATCACGGGAGAGTTCAGCTATCGCGACGCCGAGCCGCGCTACCGCGCCAGCGCCACGCGCGAAGACGCCGCCGGGCAGAATATCCTCCAATCGCTCCAGCAGAGCACGAGTGTGACCGGCGAGCAGCTCATCCTGGGCGCACGGGCGCGCGGGGATGCGCCCGAGCAATGGAACTCAACTGCGCCGCCCCAGTTCGTGCCCGGCGCGCTGCTGCCGCTGGTCCTGGCGAAGCTGCCCGATAAGCCGATGCTTCTGCGCAGCGAATCGTTTCCCGGTTTCGAGGCGGTCGGCGCGCCCGAGCCGCTCACGCTGCTCCTCGAGCCGGCCAGCACGACGCGCAAGGCCGATGCGGACAAGACGCCGATGCGGTGTGTTGCGGTTTCGGTGAACGGCAGCGGGCAGATCAGCCGCTGGTTCTTTCGCAGTAGCGGGGAGCTGGAATGCGTGGAACTGCCCGGGGGGGTGCAGTGCACGTCCAGCGATCAATCGACGCTCGAATTTGACTTTGGAAAAGACGGGCAGATGGCGCCGTGATCGGTGCATTATCGGAACAGCGAATCTTCTCGTTATCCCGGCATTTTCTGCGACAAACCAGGCAATCATCGATATAGTCTTTTGCCTTCGGAGATCGGCACCATGAAGATCGTTGTCGCTGTTGTCGCCCTGCTCGCGCTGAGCGCGCAGTCGTTCGCGCAGACTCCCCCAAAAGCACCCGAGCCGGATGCGTCCGCCAGCAAGCCGGAGCCGCTCTCGGTTCTCCAGGGCCGGCCCGATGCGGAAGGGGAGGAGCTGCTCGGGGGGAACTACACCAATCCGTTTGCCGGCATCGGCTTCCGCACCCCGGCCAACTGCAAGCAGGTGAAGAGCGATCCGTCGGAGATCGTGCGTTTCGTCAACGAGCAGCGCAACTGGGAGCTGGTGGCGATGCGCAGCAGCTCGTCGCAGCCGCTGCCGCTCAGTGGTGGCGCCGACAAGAAGAAGATGGGATTGCTCGAAGCCCTCGCCGGACGACTCAAGCAAACCAACCCGGGCATCGAGATGGTCCGCCAGGACACTGTCAACCTTGGCGATTACGAAGCTGGTATGCTCGCTGGTCGCTATACCGTCGGCGGGCAGCGGCACCTGGTTCAGCAGGCAATCATTCAGGCGAACGATCAGCTGTATTACGTGTTGACCATGACCAGTCCCGGCGCCAAGACCGACAAGGGCGCCGACAAGGAAGACCCCGCCGAGAAATCGGCGGCCGACGCGTTCAAGCAAATGCTCGATTCGGTCAAGTTGCTCGATCGCAGCGTGATCAAGGATGATCAGAACGAGCGGCTCTTCCGCACCCGCGCGTTTTTCGTCAACGTCAATTCCAAGAAGCTGCGCGAAATGATCATCCCCGAGCAGTGGATGCGCCTCCGCCGCGAAGGCAAGGACATCGGATACACCTACATCGTCGAAGAGCCCGACAACGCCGGCGGCGGGGACGGCATCAAGATCGGCATCCGCTCGCGCTCCTATCCCGATCCCAACTCGCAGGTGGACGGGGAAACCTGGTTCTACGTCACCGGCGACCGCCGGCATGAAAACTGGTCGAACCTGGTCTGGATCCAGAACCTCAAGGCGGGCACGAGCGACCAGATGACCGAGATCGGCTCGAGCGACCGCCGGATCACCCGGGCGGCGGATGAGAGCGGGCAGATCCAGCTGGGCGAAGGGAAGGATCCCAACCAGCCGAAAGTGCGCGTCGGCGATGTCTATACCTTAAATGTACAGGCCGTCGGCAAGAGCGCGGCGGTGGCGCCGATCAACCGCAGCCTGCCGCCGTTCTACCTGCCGCAGGGGGTGGGGCACCTGCTGCCGCGATTGCTCCCGCGCCGCGAGGCCAAGACATTCCTCTTCGCCACTTACGTGAGCGACCGCCGCGAGGTGATGATGCGGTATGTGGATGTCGGCAACGAGCAGGAAGTGGAACTGGACGGGCAGCGCGTCCACGCGGTGCCGATCTCTGATCGCATCGGCCTGGAAGGCTCGGTGACGATTCATTACATCAGCCCCGAGGGGAAGTACCTGGGGAGTGTGAACAAGGATTCGAAGATCACGGTTCTGCCGACGGATGCGGCGACGTTGCAGAAGATGTGGTCCAACGCCGACCTGTCGCGTCCGCGAGCGCCGGTGCAGAATCCGCAGGGTTCGCAGCAATCCACGGCTCCGCAACAACCCGGACAATAGTGAACCACCAACCCCTTCGGTGCCGATAACTCTTAAAGCAGATGCTGCGCCCTTTTGGAAAGATCTTCGGTTTGTCGTTCCTGCTGCTCGTCGCCAGTGTCGGGATCGTCTATTACCAGCACGCCACCTCCACCGAGAAGAAGATCGAAAAGCTCGAGGACGAAAAACGCCAGCTCGAGCAGATCGTGCAGCGCATCACCACCGAGAAGCGCGTGGCCGACATCCTGGTGAGCCACCAGGGGCGCGATGCGCAGGGGCAGCTTCAGACGACGCTGCTCTTCGTCGAGTACGACAAGAAAGATCAGCCCCTGCCCGCGCGCAGCTTCACCATCGCCGGTGATACGGCTCACATCGACGCGATGGTGATCAAGTTTGATCGCGATTACGTCGCCCAGGCCGATCCGCTGCGCGGGCACAGCATTGCGCTGTTCACCAAGCTGTACGGCGAGCACCAGAATCCCGGCGATGCGCTGCCCATCGATCCGCCGGGCAAGATCCCGGATGTCTATCGCGGCGCCGAGCCGCAAGTCAGCGAATTTGAGATATCGCTCTGGAACGATTTCTGGAAGCTCTACGACGACGAGGGCTACCGCAAGGCCAAAGGCGTCCGCATCGAAGGCGGCGCCGGCGGGCAGAGCGTCTGGGGCCCGTTCAAGCCGGATCGGCTCTACACCATCACCCTCGAGTCCGCTGGCGGATTGTCTATGACCAGCGCCCCGCTCCGCGGCATCTATAGTGCGGCCCTGCGGCAGCGCATGGCGGCGACGCAGCCCATTGCCAATTGACCCGATTCAAATTCAAATCGCAGACCAGAGATTTGAAATTTGAAATGCCGGCCGATCTCCCTCCATTGAATCCCGATGCTCCCGAACCGCCGCGCCTCGCCCCCGCGTGGGTTGCGCTCCTCGCCGCCTGGCTCGGACTGCTTACGCTGATCGCTTCGATTGCCTTCCCTTTACTGCCTGGCTCGCGCGATCCCCGCGCGGAGCTTCAACATCTCAAGCCCTACTCCTTCGCCGACAAGTTCCTGCCGTTCCCTATTTATGGAAGCGTGATTGCGATGTTCCTGGGTATCGTGGTGCTCCGCCAGATGCGCCGCGAGCCTCGCCCGCTGCCGGATGCGCTCCTCGCCCAGCGCGTGCAGGCTTGGGTTGGGATCGTCCTGGCGCTCTGCGGCGCTGCGATCATCTATCTGTATGTCGGATTGCGGGGCCCGCGCGCGGGGGCGTAGAATTTCAGCGTGATCATCAAAGTCAACGGCCAGGACCGCGACGTGCCCGAGGGCACCACCGTCACCCAGCTCATCGAGCAGCACAACCTCACGCCGCAGAAAGTGGCCGTCGAGCTGAACCGGCGGCTCATTCGCACGGAAAAGTACGAGACGATGCTCAAGAGCGGGGATGAGGTCGAAATTGTGACCTTTGTCGGCGGGGGATGAAGGTACAATAGAGGCTCGTGTCGCTTGGTCGATCATCCAGTCGGCGCACCTTCCTTCGCGCCACGGCGGCGGGGGCCGCAGCGCTGGGATTGCAGAACGTTCCCTGGCTTGGGCTGGTCCAGCCGGTGTCTGCGGATGAGGCAAAACTCGATCAGTCGCTCGTCCGTCTCGATTCCTCCATTGAACCGTTGGTTCGATTGATCGAGGAGACGCCGCGGCAGCGGCTGCTCGAAGAGGTGGCATCGCGCATCCGCGCGGGGACGAGCTACCAGGAAGTGCTGGCGGCGCTGCTGCTGGCGGGGGTTCGGAATGTCCCGCCGCGGCCGGTCGGGTTCAAGTTCCATGCGGTGCTGGTGGTGAATTCCGCGCACCTGGCGAGCCTGGCTTCGCCGGACAGCGATCGCTGGCTGCCGATCTTCTGGGCGCTGGACTACTTCAAGGTCGCGCAGGCGGAGACGATCAAGCAGAACGACGGCTGGCGGATGCGCGCCGTCGAAGAATCGCACGTTCCGCCCGCGCACAAGGCGCGAACGGCTTTCATCAACGCGATGGACAACTGGGATGAGTCGGCGGCCGACGTGGCGGCCGCATCGATCGCGCGGAATCTTCCGCGCGGCGAAGTCTTCGAGCTCTTCGCCCGTTACGCCGCGCGGGATTTTCGCGATATCGGGCACAAGACTATCTTCGTCGCCAACAGTTTTCGCACGCTTGGGAGCATCGGCTGGCAACACGCCGAGGCGGTCCTGCGATCGCTGGCGTACGCGCTGCTTCAGTTCGATGGACCCAGCCCGGCTAAGAGCGGTGACGACGATGCGGCGGTAGCGGATCGTCCCTGGCGGCGACGAGAGCGATACATCAAGGAACTCCGCGCCGACTGGCTCGCCGGCCGCCATGATTCCGCTGCAACGACGGAACTCCTGGCGGTTTGTCGCGACGGATCGAGCGACGATGCCTCTGCAGCCGTGGTCAAAATCATCAACGACGGCGTCTCCCCGACCGTCGCGTGGGATGCGTTGCTCTGCGGCGCCGGCGAGCGCCTGATGCGCCGGCCCGGCATCCTTTCGCTCCATGCGGTCACCATGACCAACGCGATGCGCTATTGCTGGGAAACGACGACCTCCGACGAGACGCGCAAGACGCTGCTCATCCAGAACGCCGCGTTCATTCCCCTGTTCGGCGGGGGTGCGAAGGGCAGCGATGTGCGGATCGAGCAATTTGAAGCTGCGGCCGATGAGAAGCCCGCTTCCTTGCCTGACATTTTCGCAGCCATCGACCGCGATCGCATGACCGCGGCGCGAAAGACGCTGAGCTACCTTTCCGCCGGGGGCAGCGCACAGCAGCTGATGGCCGCCGCCCGGCGGCTGGTTTTCCTCAAGGGAACCAACTCGCACGACTACAAGTTTTCCTCCGCCGTGATCGAGGACTACAGCCACGTCTCCCCGGGCCTGCGGAATCGATTCCTCGCCTCCGCCATGTTCTACCTGCGCGGCTCAGGAGCTCCCGACAACGATCTGGTGGGACGAACGCGTACGGCGCTGGGCGCGTAAGGTTGTCCTCGCGCTGATGCCGGCGGACATGTCACCGCATATGGACGAGGTCAGGCGGTCGGCATGGACAACCCCTTTTGCGCTCTGCCTCGCCGCTCCGCTCGCCGGCGCCTTGTTCGGCGCGGCGGCAAACGCGGTCAACGATTGCGTCAGCCCGGATTATTTCGCCATCGTGATGGGCTGGGATGGGATGCATTCCATTTTCCGCGCGATCACCGAGGGGATGTTCGCAGGCGCGGGCCTGGGCGCCGTTTTCGGGTTCCTCCTTGCGATCACGTCCGCAGCCTCGACGCGGTTGCGCTGTCCGCTGACGCTCGCGCTGCGGACGCTCGGGATGGCCATCGCCGTCGAACTGGCGTTCTGGGTGCTCGGCGGGATCATCGGGGTGATGTGGGCGATCATGGCGCCGCAGATGTGGGGATTTTTCTTTGTGGGCGTCCCGTCACGGGTGAGCCTGCCTCGCTTCGCCTGGGTCGGGGGAACGACCTGCGGCGCTTACGGCGGGACGTTCCTTGTCGTCCTCGTGTGCAGCATCGCCCTGCACCAGCGCTGGCGGCAGATGAACGCACCGATCAGCGCCTTTCCGATCCTCACGCACCCTGCCGATCCGCGGGTACAATAAATGCATGATGGACGTTTTCCGCATCAAGGATTTCGAAGTGAAGAACCGCCTCTTCGTCGGCACCGGCAAGTACGCCGACTACAACATCATGCAAAAGGCGCTGGACGCTTCCGGTTGCCAGGTGGTGACAGTCGCGGTCCGCCGCGAGCGGCTGGTCGATGCGCAGGGACGGTCGCTTCTCGATTTTCTCGACCTATCCAGATACGTAATCCTCCCCAACACCGCCGGCTGCTTCAGTGCCGAAGATGCGATCCGTGTCTCTCTCCTCGGGCGAGAGCTGTTGGAGAAGCAGAAGAACAAAGGCGCCGGCTGGGTGAAGCTGGAAGTGCTGGGCGACAAAAAAACCCTCCTGCCCGATCCAGTCGGCACGATAGAGGCGACGAAGGAACTGGTGAAGGAAGGCTTCACAGTGCTCGCCTATACCAGCGACGATCCACGCTCAGCCGTCCGCATCAAGGAAGCCGGCGCGGCCAGCGTCATGCCCGCCGGGAGCCCAATCGGCTCCGGGCAGGGCGTGCTGAATCCGCTCAACATCTCGCTGTGCCTGGAGCTGCTGAAAGAAGGCGATCCGACTTATCCGGTGATCGTCGATGCCGGCGTCGGCACCGCATCCGATGTCACCGTTGCGATGGAGCTGGGCGCGGATGGTGTCTTGCTCAACACGGGCGTGGCCCACGCCAAGGACCCGGTGAAGATGGCAATCGCCATGAAGCACGCGATTGAAGCCGGCCGCCTGGCCTATCAAGCCGGCCGCATCGCAAAGAAGCGTTACGCCACCGCAAGCTCACCGTTCGAGGGGGTCATCAGCTACATCCCCGGCGAGTAGCGCGGTAAAAAATTGAAGGCGGCGAAGCGCGAAAATTTAGAGTCTCATCCGCTATATTTTCCCTCTAGTACCTGGCTTCTTCCCGGAGGTTTGAGCAGATGATTCGCTTCATCCCCTTTGCGCTGCTGATGCTCGCGTCCGCCGCTTTCACGCTGGCTGCCGAGCGACCCAACATTCTGCTCATCCTCACCGACGACCAGGGCTACAACGACCTCAGTTGCTACGGCACCACGCGCCTGAAAACACCCCGCATTGATCAATTGGCCGCCGAGGGAATGCGCTTCACCGATTTTTACGCCGCGGCAAATGTCTGCACGCCCTCGCGCGCAGCGCTGTTGACGGGGTGCTATCCACAGCGCGTGGGCATGGGTGAGATCCCCGCGCTTCCGGGCGGGAAACCCTGGCAGACGCGCGTTCTCGGTCGCGGGTCTCCCTTCGGTCTCAACCCCAGCGAAAACACGCTCGGTAAAGTCCTCAAAGCCAATGGCTACGCCACGGGAATGGTCGGCAAGTGGCACCTCGGCGACATCCATCCCTTCCTCCCGACCGATCACGGATTCGACTACTTCTACGGATGCCTCTACACCAACGACATGCCGCCGATCGACATGCTGCGCGGCGACAAAGTCGCCGACCAGAAGGTCGAGCTCGACACCATCACCGATCGCTACACCGCCGAGGCGACGAAGTTCATCAAGGAGCACGCGAGCAAAGATAAGCCGTTCTTCCTCTTCCTCTCCCACACGATGCCCCACGTCCCTCTCGCCGCCGCGGAACGATTCAAGGGTAAATCCGAAGGAGGGCTCTATGGCGACGTGATCGAACAGCTCGACGACTCCACCGGCCAGATCCTCGACCTGCTCAAGCAACTCAAGATCGACGACAACACCCTGATCCTCTTCACCTCCGACAACGGCCCGTGGCTGGCCAAGGGCGAGAACGGCGGGCTGGCGGCGCCGCTCAAGGGCGGCAAGGGAAGCTGCCACGAAGGCGGGCAGCGTGAGCCGTTGATCATGCGCTGGCCCGGCAAGATCCCCGCCGGCCAGGTCTGTCATGAAATGGCCGTGATGTTCGATATCCTCCCCACCCTCGCCGCCATCACCGGCGCAACGCTCCCCGCCGATCGCACCATAGACGGCAAGGACATTTCGGACCTCGCCTTCGGCAAGGCGGGCGCCAAGACGCCGCACGACCGCTTCTACTACTACAACGGCGACAAGCTGCACGGCGTCCGCAGCGGCGACTGGAAGCTCAAGATCCCCACGACCCTCGGCGAAGAGTTCGGCGGATACGCGCAGATCGAAAATCCCCAAACCGTCATCCCGCGCGCCCTCTATCACCTCTCGTGGGATCCCGGCGAGCAAAAGAATGTCCTGAACGATCATCCCGACGTCTTCAAGAACCTGCAGGCCATGATCGAAGAGGGCCGAGCTGATCTGGGTGACTCGCGCCGCAACCTGGTGGGAAAGAACGTCCGCCCGATCGGCAAGATCGACCGCCCCGCAACGCCGACGACGCAGGCGGCGTATAGCGATTGACCGCATGAAGCATCTCGCCTGCGTCCTGTGCCTGTTGTTCGTCGCGGCCTGGTCTCACGCGCAGCCGCCGAACGTCGTGATCCTGCTGGCGGATGACCTGGGGTACAACGACGTGGGCTGCTACGGCGCTCCGTTGATCAAGACGCCGCGCCTGGACAAGCTCGCCGGCGAAGGCATCCGCTTCACCGATTTCCACGTCGCCGCCAACGTCTGCACGCCCTCGCGCGCCGCGCTGCTGACTGGATGCTATCCCCAGCGCGTGAGCCTGGGTGAAGTCCCGCAGAAAGTCGGCACGGCGCGCTCCGCACGCGTCCTGTATTCCGAATCTCCCTACGGACTGAATCCGAATGAAATCACGCTGGCGGAGCTTCTCCGGGCCCGTGGCTACGCCACGGGAATGGTCGGCAAATGGCACCTCGGCGACGCCAAACCCTTCCTCCCCACGCACCAGGGGTTCGACTCATACTTCGGCATCCCCTACAGCAACGACATGACCCCGCTCGTCTACCTCCGCGGTGACGAGATCGTGGAGAAGAATGTCGATCAGAGCACCATCACCGACCGCTACACCGCCGAGGCGATCCAGTTCATACAGAAGCAGTCGAGCGACAAACCCTTCTTCCTCTATGTCGCCTACAACGCGCCGCACACGCCGCTGGTCGCCGCCGAGCGCTTCAAGGGAAAATCGCAAGGCGGTCTGTATGGCGAACTGGTCGAGGCGCTGGATGAGAGCGTCGGGAAGATCGTCGATGCGCTGGGCGAGCGAAAGCTTGATCAGGACACTCTGGTGATTTTCTTCTCCGACAACGGCCCGTGGCACATCCGCGGCGAAGAGGGCGGAAACGCGTTTCCCCTGCGCGCCGGCAAGGGGACCACGTACGAAGGCGGAATGCGCGTGCCGTGCATCGTTCGCTGGAGTGGAAAGGTCCCCGCCGGCAACGTCTGCCGCGAGCTGGCGATCAACTTCGACTTTTATCCCACGCTCGCCAGGCTCGCCGGCGCGGATCTGCCGCCCGATCGCATCATCGACGGCAAGGACATCGCCCCGTTGATGCTCGCGCAGTCGGGCGTGACGACACCGCACGAGTCGTTTTACTATTACACCGGCAACCGCCTCAGCGCGGTGCGATCGGGAAACTGGAAGCTCAAGCTGCGTACCACGCTCCAGGAAGAAACCGAGTACGGCAAGATCGACAATCCCGACACGCCGATCGAGCCCAAGCTCTTCAATCTGCAAACCGACCTGGGCGAGCAGAAATCGGTGCTGAAAGACCATCCCAGGATTGTGGAAAAGCTGAATGCCCTGGCCGAGCGGGCGCGACAGGACCTGGGCGACGCCCGTACGGGCGCAACGGGGAAAAACATCCGCCCGATCGGCCATCTCACCTCGCCCTGACGTATAGTCTCTGCCATGCCGGCCGACGCCTCGGCTCATCCCGCGCCCGAGCTGCTCGCCCCCGCGGGTGATTGGGAGGCGATGCGCGCCGCCGTCGCCAACGGCGCCGATGCCGTCTACTTCGGCCTGGACAACTTCAACGCCCGCCACCGCGCCGCCAATTTTCATGTCGAGGAGCTCCCGAAGATCATGGCGTATCTCCATGGTCACAACGTCAAGGGCTTCCTCACGTTCAACACGCTGATCTTTTCTGATGAGCTTCCCGCCGCGGTTGAATACATCCGCGCGATCGCGGCGGCGGGTGTCGATGCGGTGATCGTGCAGGATTTGGGTCTGGCGAAGCTGATCAAGACGATGGCCCCCAGTCTGCACGTACACGGCTCGACGCAGATGACGCTCACTGAGCCGCGCGGGATCGAGTTCGTTCGCCAGATCGCCGGCGTGGAGCGCGTGGTACTGGCGCGCGAGTTGTCGGTTGAGGACGTCCGCAGGATCACGCAGCAGACGCCCATGGAGCTGGAAGTTTTCGTCCACGGCGCCCTCTGCGTCGCTTACTCCGGCCAGTGCCTCACCAGCGAGTCGCTCGGCGGACGCAGCGCCAACCGCGGCCAGTGCGCGCAGGCGTGCCGGCTGCCGTATGAATTGATCGTCGATGGAAAACTCAAAGACCTTGGCGACAAGGCGTACTTGCTCTCGCCGCAGGACCTGGCGGCGTATGACCTCGTCGCCGACCTGACACACCTGGGCGTCAGAAGCTTCAAGATCGAAGGCCGGCTCAAGAGCGCCCATTACGTCGCCGCCACCGCGCAGACGTACCGGGCCGCGATCGACTCGGCGGTCGCAAATCTGAAATTTCAGATTTCCACTCAGCAGCGAGCCGATCTCGAACAGACTTTCAGCCGCGGTTTCAGCCATGGCTTTCTGTCCGGCGTGAATCACCAGAAGCTGGTCACCGCCCGCTTCCCCAAATCGCGCGGGCGGCGGATCGGCACCGTTCAACGGCTGACGCCGCGCTCGGTCGTGATCAGCGGCACGCCGGCGGCGCTGAAACCGGGCGACGGTGTGGTCTTCGACGAAGGTCACCCCGAGCAGGACGAGCAGGGCGGACGCGTGCAGAGCGTCCGCCAGCGCGGGCGCGAGATGGAAATCGAGTTCCACCGTGGCGACGTCAATCTCTCCGCCATCTCGCCCGGCGCGATCGTCTGGAAGACCGACGACCCGGCGCTGCGGAAGCGGCTGGAGCATTCTTTCGCCCGCGACACGGTTGCCCGCCGCGTGCCGGTGGATGTAAGCGTTCGCGCCCGTGTCGGCGAGGGTCTGTCGCTCGTCTTCGACGCCGATGGATCGGTCGCGCGATCGCAGTGGGATTGCCCGCTCGAGCGCGCCGAGAAATTTCCGGCCAGCGAATCGATGCTCCGCGAGCAGATCGGCCGGCTGGGGGATACGCCGTTCGAGTTGCGGGAATTGATCTGCGATCTTGCGGGCGAGCCGATGATCCCCAAGTCGGTGCTGAACGATCTGCGCCGGCAGGCGGTGGCCGAGCTGCTTCGTCAGCGCGAGCAGCGTCACGAGATCGTCCGGCCCGACGCACTTGGCGAGCTGCGGCATGTTCCCTCTCCCTCCGGGAGAGGGCAGGGTGAGGGCGAATTGATCAGGATGCATGTCCTCGTCCGCACGCTCGATCAGCTCAACGCCGCCATTGATCACCGGCCCGCGTCGGTCTACTGCGACTTCGAAGACGTCCGCCGTTACGGCGAGGCGGTCAAACGCTGCAACTCGGCGAATATGCCGATCGCCGTGGCGACCATGCGCATCGTGAAGCCGGGCGAAGACGGCTGGCTCAAGCAGATCCTCGATGCCGCGCCGGATGCGATCCTCATCCGCAACCTCGCCTCACTCAGCTTCTATCGCGAGCACGCACCCCAGCTCCCGCTCATCGGCGACTACTCGCTCAATATCGCCAACGAGCTGACCGCCGGCATCTTCGCCGACGCGAACCTCATCCGGATGGTCCCCAGCTACGACCTGAACTGGCGTCAGCTCGCCGCCATGCTCGGGCGATTCGATCCAACGCGCTTCGAGACCGTCATTCACCAGCACATGCCAATGTTCCACATGGAGCACTGCGTCTTCGCCCACACGCTGAGCACCGGCAAGGATTTTCATGACTGCGGCCGGCCGTGCGAGAAGCACCAGGTCGATCTGCGCGATCGCGTCGGTCAGCCGCATCCGCTCATTCCCGATGCCGGCTGCCGCAATACCGTCTTCAACGCGCAGGCCCAGTCGGCGGCGGAGTTTGTGCCGCGGATGAAAGAGCTGGGGCTGGTTCATTTCCGCGTCGAGCTGCTGCGCGAGAACGCGAACGATGTGGAACCGCTGCTGCGACGATATGCGGATCTGCTCGAAGGGCGCGCGCAGCCGCGGGCGACGATTCGATCACTTCATGTGCTCGATCAACTCGGCGTGACCAGCGGAACGCTGGACCGTGAATAGCAAGACGCCTGCACGCCACAAGCGCGCAGGCGTCTCGCATCACCGTGACAGGAAAGCGTGAACTATCGCTGCGGCGCCGGCGGCGGGGGGACGACGACCGTCGTACCCTGGCCGCTGGGCGCGGGCTGCTGTTGCTGAGGAACGACCACCGTTGTCCCCTGGGCCGGCTGTTGCTGGGGGACGACCACCGTCGTATTGCGGCGATTCGAATCCGGCACGATTACCGAACCCGCGGGCGCCGCCGCAGGTGCAGCCGCAGGCTGCATGTACGTCGTCTGCGTCGGCCGTTGCAGGTCCGCGCGCTCGAAGAAAACCTTGTAGCGATGATCGTTGGGCAGATCATCGCGCTTCGTGATCACGTGGTCGTTCAGGTAGAGCTTGTTCTCCTTCGCGTCCACCTTCACCGTGTCGCCGGTGTTTACCTTGCCGACATAAAGCGGCTTATCCGCCGAGATGTCGTAGATGTAGACCATGCCGTCCTGCGGCGCCGTGGCACTGACGGTTTCGGTGCCTTCGGTCAGCACGGTCGCGCTGGATGGAACGGTGTCGGGATGTTCGTGGGCGCATCCCGCGCCGAGGAAGAGTACGCCTCCAAGGGCGAGGGGTGCGGCAAAATGGCTCAAACGCATCATATTGACCTCCTACAAGTCACTCATGACGACGAACATGCAATGGTCGCGTCTTCTGCTCCCACTGTTGCAAGGAGCGTGCTACATCCGGCCCGCGAATTGCGGGAGCAGTTTTTCGATGTTTCGATTGGAACCACTCGAATCGCGCTGTCTTCTCGCCGCGACCCATCTGCGCATCGATGCGGGCGGGACCGGGTCTACCGAAGCATCCGGTAAGGTCTGGGCTGCCGATCGCGGTTTCACGGGCGGGAAGACTGCCGGAAACGCCGCAAACCTGTATGACAGCCGACGCGTCGGGGAGTTTGCTTATTCCCTGCCAATTCGCAGCGGGACGTACAAGGTGAAGCTGCTCTTCCAGGAGCCGGAATTTTCGTCCGGCGGACAGCGCACCTTCGACGTCGTCGCCGAGCGTAAGACGGTCCTGAACGATTTCGATATCGCAGCCGCCGTCGGAAAATCAACGCCGGCTAGCAAAACCATCAAGGTGAAAGTCGCAGATGGGCGGCTGAATCTCTGGTTCCAGGGCGTCAAGAGCAGCCCGATCCTCTCTGGCATCGAGGTTACGCCCTACGTCCAGGGCATCGACTGGAAGCAGATGGCCGATGCCCCGTTGAGCAAGTTTGAGTCGATGGGCGCTGTGGTCAACGACAAGCTGTATGTCTTCGGCGGATACAAGAGCGCGAGCATCCTGCAGACGACGCAGGTGGCGGTGTACGACCCGGCGGTCAACAAGTGGACTACGCGCAAGGACATGCCTGAATCCCTCACCCACAGCGGCACCGCCAGCGACGGCAACCTCGTCTATCTCGCTGGCGGATATGTCGGCGACTGGAAAGGCATCGAAACGCCCGTGACGCGGCATGTGTGGAAGTACGACACGGTAAGCGATACCTGGACATCGATGCTCTCGCTCCCGGCCAACCGCTCAGCCGGGGCGCTGGTGAGGGTGGGGCGCAAACTTCACTTCTTTGGCGGGCTCGATCAGAAGAAGCGCGACATGGGCGACCACTGGGTGCTCGATCTGCGCAAGCCCAACAAGTGGGTCACCGCCGCGCCGCTGCCTGATCCGCGCAATCACCTGGGCTACGTCGAAACCGGCGGAAAGATCTATGCCGTCGGCGGGCAGCACGACCTCGATGAAGACAGCGGCAACGACTCGGCCGTGCATGCATACGACGTGGTGAAGGGCACCTGGTCGGCCGTCGCGAGCCTGCCGCGGGTTACCTCGCACGTGCACAACGCGACCTTCGCCAGCGGCGGAAAGGTGATGATCGTCGGTGGATCGACGACCGATGAAAAATCGCTGTCCGATGTGCTCTCATACGACCCGGCGAGCAACACGTGGAAGACGATGGGGCAGTTCCCCGTCCCGATCAGCGCCGCGGTGGCGGACCTGATCAATGGCCACATGATCGTGACCGGCGGCACCAGCTCGGGCAGCGTTCCGATGAACGACACGTGGATCAACGTCTAGGCGCGATCTTATCGGACCTCAAAGCGGGCGGAGTCTTCTCAATGCGACGAACGTGATTCGTATGAAGCGCCAAATCTTTGATCACCGGTGTCGAAAGTCGCGCGGGCGAGCGGTGCGGACGCCGGGGGTGGATTAGAATGGATTCGCCGCAGTGGGCTGATTAGGGAGCGTGCGCGTATGTCGATTGCGATGTTGGAGTCGTTGGAAGGCCGTCGATTGCTTCACGGGGGCCTGTTTGATCTGCATGTCAACTTTCAGCCCGCCGGCGCGGTGACGCCGTCGGACTACGTTGCCGACACCGGCGCGGTCTATGGCGCGCGCGGAAACGGCTACACCTACGGCTGGGACGCCTCCAACACCACCGCCACGCGCGAACGAAACGTCAACGCCGATCAGCGCTACGATACGTTCATCCACACGCAGGCCTTCGGCACGCGCACGTGGGAAGTGCAGGTCCCCAACGGGCTCTACACGGTTCACGTCGTCGCCGGCGATCCGAGCTACAACGACAGCGTCTACAAGATCAACGTCGAGGGCGTGCTCACCGTCAACGGCACGCCGACCAGCGCCAAGCGCTTTGTCGAAGGCACTCAGCAGGTCAACGTCACCGACGGCAAGCTGACCATCAGCAACGCCGCCGGCGCGGTCAACAACAAGATCGCATTCCTCGAGATCGATTCCGAAGAGTCGGCGGTCTCTCTGATCAGCGTGTCGGCAAGCGATGCCAGCGCGGGCGAGGGCGGGAACACCGGGACGTTCACCTTCACCCGCACGGGCGGCGATCTGGCCGAGGATCTTGAGGTGCATTACCTGCTCGGCGGGAGCGCGACCAACGGGACGGACTACGCGCAGCTCCTGGGCGTGGTCACCTTCCCCGCCAACGTGACGACAATGACGGTCACGATCAATCCGATCGACGACGGCGCGGTCGAAGGCGCGGAGACGGTGAACCTGACGGTCGTGCTGGATGTCACTTATCAAACCGTCGCCCCCGGCACCGCGAGCATCACCATCGCGGATAACGATTCACCCGCCGGCGGCGGCTTCAATACGAAGATGAATTTCCAGCCGGCGGCTTCGACGATTCCCGGGGGCTACATCGTCGATGCCGGCAACGTCTACGGCGCGCGCAACGGGCTGACGTACGGCTGGAGCGGGGACAACACCAGCCAGTCGCGCGATCGCAATCTTGCCCTCTCACCCGATCAGCGTTACGACACCCTCGTCCAGTTCAACGGCAAGACCTGGGATCTGGCCGTGCCGAACGGAACGTATGCCGTCCATATCGTCTCGGGCGATCCGGGTTATTTCGACAGCGTTTACAGGATCGACGCGGAGGGCGTGCGCGTCATCGACGGCACGCCGAACACCGGCAACCGCTGGGTCGAGGGGACGGCGTTGGTGACGGTGTCGGACGGCAAGCTCACGCTGACCAGCCCCGCTGGGGCGCTGAACAACAAGATCAACTTCATCGAAGTGACCACCGCCGCGCCGGGAACGCCGATCATCACGGTCAGCGCGCCGGCGACTAATGCCTCGGAGAATGGGACCACCCGCGCCTTCACCATCACGCGCACCGGCGATACGACTCAGCCGCTGACGATCAACTACACCATCGGCGGGAGCGCGACCAACGGCGTGGACTACAACGCGATCGCCAACTCGATCGTCATCCCTGCCGGCCAGGCGACGGTCGAAGTCACGGTGATGCCGATCGATGATGCCATTGTCGATGCCACCGAAACCGTCACGCTCACGCTGGTTTCACAGAGCGGCTACGCGATCGGCGCTCAGTCGAACGCGACGATCCGCATCAACGACAACGACACGCCCGTCGGCAACACGATCACCTGGACGACCCGCGCGGGAAATCCGATCGTCCGTGCCGAAGCGCTCAAAGCGGTGGTCGATGGCAAGCTTTACGTCTTCGGCGGGTTCAGCGGCGACCTGGGGCCGGTGAAGCGTTCGGATGTTTATGATCCGGTGGCCAACACCTGGGCACCGCTGCCCGACATGCCCACGCGCGTCACCCACGCCGGCGTGGCGGTCGATGGACATGACATCTACATCGCCGGTGGCTACGTCGGCATCGGCGCGACCGGCTACGGTCAGACCTTCGGCGTCACCAACGTCTGGAAGTACAACATCGACACCAAGCAATACACCGCGTTCACCGCACTCCCCAAGGCGATCGCCGGCGGGGGGCTCGTCCTCCTGGGGCGCGAGCTGCACTGGATCGGCGGGAACAACAACCAGCGGCAGGACATCGGCGATCACTACGTCTTCAACCTCGACAACCCCGCCGGCGGGTGGACGACAAGCACGTCGCTCCCCAGCGGGCGAAGCCATCTCGGCACCGTCGTGCTGGGCGGGAAGATCTACGCCATCGGCGGACAGTTCGGTAACGACGAGGGTTTGACGACGAAGAAGCTTGTCCACGTCTGGGACCCGGCCAACCCGGGCGCGTGGACGCAACTGGCCGACCTGCCGACCGCGATCTCGCACATCGCCTCGGCCACGGTCGTGCTGGGCAACCGGATCATGGTCTTCGGCGGCGAGACGGCGCACAACCAGCCAACCGATCTCGTCTATGCCTACGACACCACGACAAACACCTGGTCGGCGATGACCAAGCTGCCCGCGACCCGTTTCAGCGGCGTGGCGGGGATCATCGACGGGAATATCTACTTCACCACCGGCTCCAGCCAGACCACCACGTGGAAGGGCGTGATCTCCTGATGACAGAGGTCGGGCGACCGTGCTACAAAAGGGGTGATGTTCGAGTCGTTGGAGCCGCGCCGATTATTAAGTACGGTCAATGTAACCGCCAAGGCCGCCGCGGCGTTTGAAACCGGGCCGGTCACACGCTTCTTCTACATCCGCCGCGATATCTCCGATCTGTCTCAGCCGCTGAGCGTCTTCTACACCGTCGGCGGGAAGGCCAAGCAGGGGGTGGATTACAACCCCATCGGTACCGGCATCACGATCAAGGCCGGCCAGTGGCTGCGGCGAGTCGAAGTCACACCGATCAGCGATCAGCTCGATGAAGTCAACGAAGCGATCACGCTGACGCTGAACTCAAGCGGCACGTATACGCTGGACACGCGGTCGGCCGCGACGATTCGGATCGTGTCAGCCGAGGACACGCCCGAGCCGCCTGAGCCGCCCCAGCCCCCGCAGCAGCCGCCCGCGCCGACGTCGATCACCTGGACAACGCGCGCCGCCAATCCGATCATCCGCGCCGAAGCGCTCCGCGCGGTCGTCGATGGAAAGCTCTACACCTTCGGCGGGTTCATGGGCGATGACGGGCCGGTCAAGCGCTCGGATGTCTACAACCCCGTGGCCAACTCTTGGACGCAGATCGCGGATCTGCCCACGCGTCTGACGCACGCCGGGGTCGCCGTCGATGGGCATGATGTCTATCTCGTCGGCGGGTACACAGGGATCGGCGCGACGGGCTACAACCAGAACTTCGGCGTCACGCAAGTCTGGAAATACAACACCGACTCGAACCAGTACACGGCGGTCACCGCGCTTCCCGCCGGCCGCGCCGGCGGGGGGGCGGCCGTCATCAACCACGTGCTCTACTACTTCAGCGGGGACGATTCCAACCGTCTTAACGCCGTTGAGACCTATGCAATCGATCTCACTAATTCCAATGCAAGTTGGGAGCAGCGCGCCGACATTCCCGACGCCCGCAGCCACATGGGCTACGTTACGCTCGACGGGAAGATCTACACGATGGGCGGCCAGCACGGGAACGACGAGAACCTCACCACAGTGGCGACGGTGAACGTCTACGATCCCGGTACGAACGCATGGTCCACGCTGGCCCCGCTCCCGGTTGCCGTCTCGCATATTGCCTCGGCCGCTGTGGTGCTCGATGGCCGCATCATCATCGCCGGCGGGGAGACGCAGCATGAGATGCCGACCAATCGCATGACGATTTACGATCCGGGCACGAACGTGTGGAGCAGCCTGACGCCGCTGCCGGCGAATCGCTTCAGCGGCGTGGCGGGGATCATCGACGGGGTCCTGTATTTCACGACGGGTTCGAGCCAGACGACGACGTACAAAGGTGTATTTGCATGATGTTGATGCAATCATTGGAAAACCGCAGGCTCCTCGCTTTTGCGCTGCATGTGAATTTTCAACCATCCGGGGCGGCGTTGCCGAGCGGCTATGTGGCGGATACGGGAGCAGTCTACGCGAACCGGGGGAATGGTTTTTCTTACGGGTGGAACGCCGATGCGTCTTCCGCGGCGCGCGATCGCAACTCGCCCAAGGCGCCCGATCAGCGATACGACACGCTCATTCACACGCAGGCGTTCGGCACGCGCACATGGGAGGCGGCGGTGCCGGATGGGCAGTACCAGGTGCATGTAGTAGCGGGCGATCCGAGCTATGTCGACAGCTCGTACAAGTTCAACGCCGAGGGCGTGCTGGTGGCCGGCGGAACGCCGACCTCGGCGGCGCCGTTTGTCGAGGGCACGGCCACCGTCAACGTGAGCGATGGAAAGCTGACGATCTCCAACGGCGCTGGTGCGAGCAATAACAAGCTCTGCTTTATCGATATCACCGATCTGCCAAGCCCCAACCCCGGAGGGTTCAGTACCAAGATCAATTTTCAACCGACCGGGGCGGCGTTGCCGCCCGGCTATGTGGCGGACACCGGATTGATCTTCGGTAGTCGCGGGAACGGTCTCAGCTACGGCTGGAGCGCCACCAACACGATCAACACGCGCGATCGCAACAGCACAATCTCGCCCGATCAACGCTACGACACACTCGATCATTTCAAGTCGCTCTCGTGGGAACTGGCCGTCCCCAACGGGCAGTATTCGGTGCGCGTGGTCGTGGGCGATCCGAGCTATACCGACAGCGTCTACGGGCTCAATGCCGAGGGCGCAAAAATCGTGGGCGGAACGCCGACCAATGCGAACCACTGGTTCGACAACACGGCGATCGTCACCGTCACCGACGGTCGGCTTACGCTCACCAACAGCGCTGGATCCAGCAACAACCGCATCTGCTTCATCGAGGTCAGCGCCGTCACCACGGATTCGTCCGTCATCAGTGTCACCGCACCCGATCCGAACGGTCGGGAGAACCCGGCACTTCTCAACGCGAAGGACTTCGTGCTGAAACGAAGCGGCGACACCAGCCAGTCGCTCACGGTCAACATCGCCATGTCGGGAACCGCAACGAACAACGCCGATTACGATTTCATCGGCTCGACCGCGACGTTTGACGCCGGCTCAGCAATCACGGCCGTTCGACTCTTCATCACCGAGGATTCGATTCCCGAGCCGACCGAGACCGCGACCCTCACGCTTCTTCCGGGAGTCCGCTACACCGTCGGTTCCCCGGCGTCCGCCACCATCAACATCGCCGACGACGATTCCGCCGGTACGACCGTCGCCTGGACGACCGGCAAATCCTCGCCCGTGGCGCGCTCCGAAGCGATGACCGCGACGATTGACGGGAAGATGTACGTGTTTGGCGGATCTCTCGATTCCACCTTCACGCCCACCAGGCGCGTCGATGTTTACGATCCCGCCGCCGACACCTGGACGCGTCTGACCAACTCGGACATGCCGGTGGCTCTCAGCCATGCCGGTATTGCGGTCGTGGGCCGGACGATCGTTATCGCCGGCGGCTATCCCGCCGGCGCGGGTGGGAGCGGGCAGACTTTCTCGACAACCGGCGTGTGGAGTTTCAAGGTGGACGGGGGGACGTGGGGATCGCTCCCATCCCTTCCCGCCGCCCGCGGCGGTGGGGCGCTGGTCAATCTCGACGGCACGTTGCACTTCTTCGGCGGCGCGGACTCGAACCGCAAAGACGCGAGCACGCACTGGCAACTCACCCCCGGCGCGACTAACTGGACGACGCTCGCCCCGCTCCCGACCAATCGCAATCACATGGGCGCGGTCGCCCTGGGCGGGAAGATCTACGCCGTCGGCGGGCAGCAGAGCCAGGACGCCGCCGAGATCCCGCAAAGCGCCCTGGAAATCTACGACCCCGCCGCCAACCAATGGTCGGCCGGCAAATCGCTCCCCTTCGGCCGGTCGCACGTCGCCGGCGCGACGGTACTGGTCAACGGGCGGATCGTCGTCCTGGGCGGGGAGACGACGTTCAACTCGACGGTTAAAAATGTGTCCGCTTACGATCCGGGCGTGAATGATTGGTTGCCGATGACCGACCTGCCGGTCTCCATCAACAGCGGCGTGGCGGCGTTCATCAATGGAGAGCTCATCTACACCACCGGTCGTTTTGCGACGGCGACCTACCGGGGGATGATTTCCTGACACGATTCAGAGCGCATCGGACAAGGGACCTGTGCTATAATCCGCCGCGCTGCAAGCAATGTGTTTTCACACCGAGGGTTTGCTATGTCTTCCACAGCCAAGGCCGCCGAAATCGTCGAGAACGCTGACATTGACCGAGAGACGCCACAGCCCGCCATTCATGTTGAGGAACGCACGCTCAAGCTGCTCGATTTCCTCAAGACGGTGGTGAAGAGCAAAGGGTCGGACCTGCATCTCCAGGCCGCCAGTGTCCCGATGATCCGGGTCGATGGCCGCGCCCGCTTCCTGGACTGCCAGCCGCCCACCGACGAGTCGATGAAGGAATACGTCGATGCGATCATGAACTCGCAGGCGGATCCGGCGGACAAGCGGTCGATCCTCGAGCACAAGGGAGCGGTGGACGTCGCGTTCAGCGTCCCCGGGCTGGCGCGTTTCCGAACCAACATCTTCCATAGCCGCGAGAAGCTCGCCATCGTCATGCGCCGGATCATCACCAAGATCCCCATGTTCGATGAGCTCAACCTTCCCCCGCAGGTCGAGGAGCTGGCGAGCCATCACCGCGGCATCATTGTGGTCTCGGGCACGACCGGGTCGGGCAAATCGACCTCGCTGGCGGCGATCATCGGCAAGATCAACCGCACGCGCTCCGAGCGCATCATCACGGTGGAAGACCCGATCGAATTCCAGCACGAAAACGCCAAGAGCCTGGTCTCGCAGGTCGAGGTCGGCACCGACAGCGAAAGTTACGACTACGCCCTGCGCGCCATGATGCGCCAGGACCCCGATACGATTCTCATCGGCGAAATCCGCGATCCGTTCTCGCTGGGCACGGCACTGCGAGCGGCCGACACCGGCCACCTGGTCTTCACTACCGTTCACGCCACCAACGCGCCCATGACCATCGAGCGCATGGTCTCGCTCTTCGATCCGCTTCAGAAGGAGCTTCAGCAGACGCAGCTCGGGCTAAACCTGGTCGCGGTGCTCTGCCAGCGACTGGCCAAACGTCGTGAAGGAAAGGGACGCATACCCGTCATCGAGATCATGATGGCCACGCCGATCGTGCGGAAGTACATCATCGACGGGGAGTTTGAGAAGCTCAAAGGCACGGTGGGCAACCGCGAGGCCGGCAGCCAGAGCTTCGATCAGCACCTGACGGAGCTGTTCCAGAAGCAGATCATCGATGTAAACGAAGCGCGGCGCCTTGCAAGCAACGCGGATGCCTTGAATCTCGCACTGCGCGGGATAACCAACAGCGATACGCGGCTGCGATAATTCAGAACAATCGAGATGACGGCTTCGGTGAGTTGATTATTTTACGGAGTCGTTGGCGCTCAGCAGCACGAGGTTCTTCACCACCGCTTCGCCGTATTCCGGGAGATATCCCAGGATCCCCCACGTGTTGGTCCCCAGCAATCCGCTGGTGATGTCGAGTGCGCTGAAGACCACGCGTCCCTTTCCCACCTTCGCTGATTCGATCCGATTCCCGCCGCCCAGCTTTTCCATTGCGTACAGACGAAGGGTCTTGGGAGGGACGTCCACCGTTCCGTCGAGCGTGTGCTTGAAGAGCGAATCTGTGGGCGGAAGCGCTTCGAGCTTTGCGGTTCCCAGCAGCTTGGGGAGCCAGGTCGTCTTCGCATCGGCGAAGGCGCTGGCGCCCCCGGCGGCGTCGATCAGGAGGGTGCCACCGGACTCGACGAAGGCCTTCAGCGACGCCAGGTCCTTATCATTGGGAATGAAGGCATCGGTTCCGGTCAGGTGGGCGACGCGGAATTTGTCGAGCGCCAGCTCGTCCATGTCGACCGCCGTCACGCCGAGGCGCACGCCGGTCTCCCATTCGAATTTCCGCGCCATACGCGGCCAGGCGCCGGGCTCGGGATCCCAGTTGCCCTGGTAATGCAGCCGCGCCAGCTCGATGGTGTGGGGAGGCTGGTCGGTCGGCTGGGGGATGAGGGGCGTATCGAGGCGATTGCGGAATTTCTCCTTCCCGGTGGCGTAGAGATAAATGTTCGCCCCGAGCCGGAAGGCCTCGCGCCGCGTGACGTAGGAGCGCTGCTGCCACGCCATCGTCAGATCGGTGGGCGAATGGACCAGCAGCAGCCGCACGCCGTTGCTGACGCCTTGCAATCGCGGGCGCGGCGTGGCGATGTTGTAACTCAGCTTGTACAGGTCATGCTCGATCGGCAGATCCGCCAGCGGATACGCGGGGAAGAGCTGCTTGGCAAAATCGGCGATGAACTTGTTGAACTCCTCTGAGTTCTGCTCCGCGTGCGTGAAGAGGATCCCGCCGTTGTCCACGAACGTCTGGAGCTTGGCCATCTCCTCGGCGCTGAACTTGATCGGCTTGTTGCCGGAGATAAAGAGGATTGGCGAATCCGCCCAGTCCCACGGTTCGCGGCGGATGTCCACCACCTGCCAGTTGAGCGGGCGCTCCAACTCCTTGGCGGTGTAGCCGGCCAGGTTCGCGACATCGCGTGGGCGATTGGCCCAGGCGCCGTCGTAGCGCAGCTTATTGAAGATGATCGGATGCCGCCCGCGCGAGAGGAACAGCAGCACGTACGCGGTGTTGATGATCTGACTGCTGCGCGCATCGATGACGACGGCTCCGGTGTCGAGCTCGTAGGGTTCGCCGAATGAGCCGTCGGGGTTTTGTGCCTTGAGCGCGCCGAAGGCGAGCTGGAGGAACCAGTCATAGGCGCCGAATTGCTTGAGCCCACTCGCCAGCCCGACGCGCTCGACGCCGAAGAGGTTGTACCCCACGTAAAACAGCCGCCCCTTCTGGATGTTGACGCAGTTGTCGCGGTCTTCGAGCCAGGCGAGTCCGGCTTCGAGCGCGGGCGAATACCCGGGCCTTCCGCCCGCGTGCCCGACGGCAAGGTAATCGTGTGTCACCAGCAGCGACGCGATCCCCGCGCAGGTCATGGAGAATCGCGCCGGCTCGTTCCCCTCGTTGTACTTCCACTCGCCGTTGGGAAGCTGGCAGTTGTTCCAGTGCCGCTCGACCGCCTGCCAGTACGAATCGGGCACCTCCATCCCGACCTCCGCGCCCGCCCAAACGCCCAGCAGGCCGTACTGTGAGTTGGAGTTGTCGTAGGGGAAGTTGGGGCGGTACTTGTTGCCCGAGTTGGCGGGCGACAGCGTGTTGCGATAGTTGGGCGGAGTAAGAGCGCCGGGCGTGACGATGGGCGGCGGGGGTGGAGGCGGCGGACGCGCGGGGAAGCTCCCGTCTACCAGCACCACCGGCGCGCTCACGTCACTCGATCCTTCGGGTTGGGGGAGGGGGACGATCCCGTCGATCGCGCCGCGCTGATCGGGGCGCGGCTGAGGGGGCGGAGGCTTCTTCGCGGGCGCACCCTTGCGCGCGGGCGCGAAACGGTCATCGTACGTGTATGAACCCTGCGTGTGCGCATTCACCAGCCAGGCCACATCGTCCTTGAGCACGTTGCGGTCCTGCAGGCGATTGAACGTCGCCAGCGCGCAGGCGCGCAGCGAACGCGCATACGTCAGCGGCATCTGAAAGCCCGGTCCGGATTCCAGTGGATAGGCCTTGAGCTTCTCGAGCATCTGCATCATCTCGGCGCTCTTGGGGCCCAGGCGCTCGTCGCTGATCGCCTTGCTGCTGCTCGCCAGCGCGTAGACGCACAGGGCATCGATTCCCTGCCGGCAGACTTCGGGGGTGCCGGGCGAACTGACCTGGCCGTCTTTGAATTGCGCCACGAGAAAATCCACCCCGTGCTGGATCGCCTGGCCGATCTGCTCATCGGTGACCGGCCCCTTAGGCACGCCCATGGACCAGGCGGCCTGCGAGGTGGGCTGCGCATCCGCCGCGGGCGAGGTGGCGGCCGGCGCGGTGGAGGCACTGGCGGGCGGCGGGATCTTGGGAAGGTTCACCAGCGGCGTGATCGGCGCCGTAGCGGCGGGGGGCTCCAAGGGTGCGGGCGACGGCGCCGCACCGAGCGGCGCGGGCGCGGATTGTACCGTCGGGGGCGCCGACGCGGGCGAATGATCCATCCGCGACAGGAGGATCTTGTAGATCTTGTCCTGGTCCTGCCGCGCCACCTCCACCATGTCGAACAGCGTCGGCTCTTTGACCTGCCGCCCACCGATGATCTTCTCGATCTCGCGGTACTTCGCGTGCGCCTCGGCCAGCTTACCCTGGATGGCCAGCGCCTCGGCCTCGCTCTTGAGGGTGATGATCTGATCGTGATGCGCCTCGTCCCAGGCGCGCTGCTGCTCGACCAGCGAAGGCCCGCGCGCAAAAAAGACTATGATCGCAACCAGGATGCACGCTGCCGTGCCGATCAGCAGGGGAAGGATCCACTTGCGCGGCGTCGGTTGAGGTGCAGCCGTCGGCGATTCTCCGCGGCACGCGGCGCAGACGAACGCCCCCAGCGCGCTACTGAACGCCAGCGCGCCCACTTCCACAGCTTTCCCGCAATTCGGGCAACGGTTCGGTAATTCTGCGGCCATGAGCGGCCACCCCTTTTGGCCGCAGTGTACCGGGTGATACGGAAATCTCGAAGGGAAAATTAGCGCCGCGCCGGCTCGGCTTTGGCGACATGCTGGTCGCCCGGGTCGCGCTCGGCCTTGCGCCGGATGCGCTTGAACTCACGCTCGATCTGCGCCAGCTCCTCGTCCGTGCAGTTCTCCAGATCGACCAGCTTGTTCCGCGCGCCCTGCTTGGAGCGGATCAGTTCATCGAGCTTGAGATGGATCGCCTTGGCGTCGCGGTTCTGCGTGTTCTGGATCAAGAAGACCATGAGGAACGTTACGATCGTCGTCCCGGTGTTGATCACCAGTTGCCACGTGTCGGAGAAACCAAACACCGGCCCGAGAATCGCCCAGACGATGATGATCAGCGCGGCGCCGAGAAATGCCCAGGGCGTGCCGGCGGCGGCGGAGGTTCTCTGGGCGAAGATCTGAAAGAGATGCCGCGGGCCGGACGCCTTGGACTTGCTTGATACCGTGTGCGTGGCTTTGGCGAGGCTATCGGGTTCGTGCGACGTCTTCTTCATAAACCATGCATGATGCAAGTGTCATGCCAACCGCTGACCCCGCTCATGCATCGACGTTGCGGGCGTGATCCGGTCAAATAGCCGACCCATGCTCCGCATGCTGCGACATGTTCCCCGAGCTGAAGCGACAGCGGCGGGGGTCTCGGTCGGTGTGTCGATCCTGCTCCTGGGGCTGAAGTTCACCGCCTACTACCTCACCGGTTCCGCCGCCATTTTCTCCGATGCGCTGGAGAGCATCGTCAACGTCGTCGCCTCGCTGGTGGCGGCGTGGTCGCTCATCCTCGCCCATCAACCCGCCGACGCGCAGCATCCCTACGGCCACGGCAAAGCCGAGTTTCTCTCCGCCGGATTCGAAGGCGGAATGATCCTGATCGCAGCGCTGGTCATCATGCAGCGCGCCGTCGAAGAGATGATCCGCGGGCCGGGCGTGCACCAGGTCCAGGTGGGCATCTGGCTGATCCTGCTCGCGGGTGTGATCAATGGCATCGTGGGGCTGTATCTCGTGCGCGCCGGCAAGCGCGGAGGATCGGCGACGCTGCTGGCGGATGGCAAACATTTGCTGTCCGATGCCGTCACCAGCGCCGCGGTGCTGGCAGCACTGGTGATCCTCCACTTCGTGCCGAACTGGACCTGGATCGATCCGATCGCCGCGATTCTCGTGGCGATCTACATCAGCGTCATGGCGATCGGTCTGCTCTCGGAATCGGCGGCGGGGTTGATGGATCGACAGGATGTCCGCGACGCCGAACTGCTGGCGCGGATTCTCGATTCGCATCTCGCGCCCAGCGGCAAGCCGCCCTTGATCTGCAGCTATCACAAGCTGCGTCACCGTCACAGCGGGCGATATCACTGGGTTGATTTTCACATCATGGTCCCGGCGAACTGGGACATCGAGCGCGGACATCAGGCCGCCAGCGCTATCGAATACGAGATCGAACAGGCGCTGGGCGAAGGGAACGCGACGGCGCATGTGGAGCCTTGCGCGGATGCGACGTGTGAGGCGTGTGCGCCTACCAGAGCGGGGCGGGAGTCACAAGAGGCCTGATAAATAAAGGAATTTTGCGCGCGGCCATTGAATTTGCCTGATAAATCGCTACTTTTTCACGGGATCGGAGGCCCTTAGGCCGGGCTTCTGACAGGAGCGGGTGGGACCGCTTCGGCGCCGGCGGGAATGGAACCCGCCGCGGAACAATTCTCAGCGGACCGCCGGCCAAACCAGGCGGCCTTTGAAAGGAGATCTTTACATGGCCAAGACAGCTACGGCTAACGCCAAGATGACCAAGTCGCAGATCGCTTCGCATCTGTCTGAAGCGGCGCAGATCAGCAAGAAGCAGGCCGCCGGCTTCCTGGAAGCCCAGGCGAACCTCGCCTACAAGCAGGCCAAGAACAGCTTCACCATCCCGGGCATCGGTAAGCTCGTGCTGGTGAACCGCAAGGCCCGCGTCGGGCGTAACCCCGCCACCGGCGAGGAGATCCAGATCCCCGCCAAGAAGGTGGTCAAGTTCCGCGTCGCCAAGGCCGCCAAGGACGCGATCCTCGGGCCGAAGAAATAAGCGACCCGGCGATCTGAGAATCGATCATCAGAACAAACCCACCCAAGGCTTCACCAGCCTCTGGGTGGGTTTGTCATTTTGTCCGGGGACATTCTGCCTCCCATGGGAAAACCCCGGTTTTCCGCCCCTTTTCCCGCGGCACGCCCGTTGCTCAGAACTCGCGGGCACACCAACGTGAAAGGAGCATCTGTATGACACGTAACGATATGAGCGGCCGACCGGATGAGGCCATCAGCCAGTTGAACAGCTTCCTCCGCGGCGAGATCTCCGCCGCCGAGACCTACAAGATGGCCATCGACAAGGCCGCCGATTCCGATGACAACGCGGCCAACGTCGGGCTCTTGCGCAGCATCCAGGAAGAGCACGGGCGCGCCGCGCAGGCGGTGCGCGATCGTATCCGCGAGCTGGGCGGCGAAGCCTCCGACTCATCGGGCGCCTGGGGCGCCTGGGCCCAGTTCACCCAGGGCACGGCGAACCTCTTCGGCGACACCTCGTCGCTCAAAAGCCTCAAGGAAGGCGAAGAGCACGGCCTGAAGGATTACCGCGAAGGTTTGGATGACGTGGACGCCACCAGTGCCGAGCTGATTCAGAACCAGCTCATCCCGGCACAGGAGAAGCACATCTCATTGCTGGATCAGTTGATCAATTCGGTGGGAAGAGCGTAAGCGCAAAGACACAAGAGGCGCGAGATCGGATCTCGCGCCTCTTTTGCAATCGCAAATTTCAAATTCCGGATCAGAACCCGGCGCTGACATACGGCAGCAGGGCCAGATACCGCGCCCGCTTCACCGCCTTGGCCAGCATGCGCTGCTCCATCGCGGTGGCGCCGGTGCGCTTGCGGCCCAGGATCTTGCCGTTGCCGCTCATGGTCTTGCGGAGCGACTCGGTGTCCTTGTAGTCGATGTAGACTTCACCCGACTCGCTCGTGCGGGTGATCTTCAGCTTGGGCTTGCTGAAGGTCTGGAATTTTTCCTGCTTCTCGCGGCGCTCACGTCCGGCGCCGGGCTTGCCTTTCTTGAATGGCATAGATCGCTAACTCCAACTCGGTTAAAGGGGCGGTGATTGTATCGAACCGCCGCCATCCTGCAAGCTTTGCTCCAATTCCCTTGTTTTTGACCCTTTTTCCCGCCATTGTGGTCACGCGACGCGGGGACCGCATATGAAAACCCTGGGCCTGACCGGACCCACCCATCCCACTCGAGACCTTTACGCCCCCATCGCGCTCTACGGCGCCGCGTTCCTCGGCTTAGCCGCCTGGGCCATTGTGGAACAGGACAGTCACGGCGTGGTCCTCTTCCTGCTCGCGACGTGCGCGCTGGCGGCGATCAAGGCAGCGGTCCTGGTGGTGATGGCGTTCGCGGTTGCGTCGAAGGTGGATATCAGCTTCGGCACATTGCCTTCCGCCGCCCTCAAGTTTGGGGCGCTGACGGTCTCCGTGGACACGGCCCGGCTGTGGCTGAAGGTGTTCCTGAAATCCGTCGGCGCCATCTCCGCCACAGGCAAGCCAGGGTTCGGCGTGCACACGCTCGACTGGCTCTGCATGCTCCTGCTGATGGGGGCGGGGTTCTACTATCTCTTCGAACTCGCCTTCGATCAGGCGCGACCGCTGATCCGTTTGATGCTGGTCGCGATGCTTTTCATCGATGCGCTGGCGATCCTGGGCAAGCGAGCGCTGACTGCGGCCCCGCCCAGGGCACCTGTCGCCACACCGACCGCCCCAGCCGCGCCCGTGAAACCCGCCGCGCCCGCGCCGATAGTTCCAGTCGCTCCCGCCACGCCGCCCGCGCCCGTGATCGTCCAGACCGAAGCCGATCGCGAGATCGATCGCCGCATCACCAGCGGCGTCGGCATCCAGGACGCGCGGCAGTGGGCCCGCTATCGAAAGGACGCTTCGCGAAAACTCATCGACGATCTCTACGCCGCCGGCGCGGCGCGCGTGCTGGTCGATCTCGGCAGCGAGCGACTCATCGCCGAGTTGCCCGCCGCCCCGCGCGAACGCGCGGCGTGCCTTCAACTGGTCCAGGCGTATCGCCAGAGCGCCGGCATCAACGCGGCATCGTCTGCCGCAGCGCCTATGAATCGCTTCGTAATCATCGAGACCCGACGACGCTGAGGGCCCCGCATTCGGGGCATCGATCGGGTGTGGCGCGCAAATCGTAGCCGCAGGCAGCACAGAGTCCTCGCCGACTCCGGCGGATACGACTCAACGCTCGCCGAATCCGCCAGGCGGGCCATGCTCCAAAGACCAGCGCCACCGCGGCCGCGGGAATCGTCAGGGTTCGAGTGCGCGTCCTTCGGTAGCCGCTCGCGCCCCCATCGCTGGCGTAACCGAAACCAAGAACGGTCGGATCAAGCGTAGCAGGGCCGTATGTCGACTAGTAGGGTCGATGGGTGTACGAAAACCGCAACGGCTTGCTCGCGTCGTCTTGTCGAAGCCAGTTGGGACTGACGTAGGGGTCGGTGAGGTAAAAGGTTGTTGTGGCCGGAAACTTTGGTGGTGGGCGATCAAAGTTTTCATTCTCCTCATACACCGTGCAAACCCACGTCGCACGCACCGTTTTGAGGATGTAGATCCGCTCCTCGCGCAGCATCCGCCCGGGCCAGCGCGCCGAGACGCAGCGGAATTCATCGATGATCCACCAGCTTCGCACCCCAGCACGACGTCGCCAGGGCAATAAACAGTGCACCTGTGCCCATACCCCATGCCAGGATGCGCCCAAACCGCTTCATCCGACGCTGCCTTCGCCCATCGCAGATCCCCCGTTTTATCGCCGCAGATGAGCAGTTTACCGCGCCCGACTTTCCCCCGTCCCGCGGCTGCGGTACGATTGGCGATTCAGGAGTTTTGCCTCATGCGTCACGTTATCTCTGCGTTGGTCATGAACGAGCCGGGCGTCCTCGCCTCGGTCGCCGGTCTGTTTTCCGCCCGCGGGTTCAATATCGATTCCCTGGTCGTCGGGAGAACCGAGAACCCCGATCTCTCGCGTATGACGGTAGTCTGCACCGGCGATGACAACACGCTGGAGCAGATCCGCAAGCAGCTCGCCAAGCTCGTGCCCGTCGTCAAGGTCCGCGACTACAAGGGCGCGCTCTATGTCGAGCGCGATCTGTGCCTGGTGACGGTCAGCGTCGGCCCTGAGCAGCGCAGCGAGGTGATCGAAATCGTCAACCTCTTCCGCGGGCGGGTCGTGGATGTCTCCAAGACCAGCGTCATGGTCGAAATCGCCGGGACCGAGGAAAAAATCGAAGCTCTGATCGACCTCCTCCGCCCCCACGGCATCAAAGAGCTGGCGCGCACCGGCGTGATCGCGATGGCGCGCGGGACGCAGCAGGCGAAGGAAGACGCCGCCGAAAAATCCCCCACCGCCGCCACCGGCGGGAAGCGCAAGCGCAGCCTCGAAGCGCCGGCCGCACCGGCACTGCCGCCGAGCTAGGCGAGCCTCCGGTCCGAGAACTCACCCGGCTCGCCTTTGTGAAGGGGGAGCCAGCTGGTCCTCCAGCCGAGCGCGTCTCTGATGCACGCTCTGAAGCTGAAGATTCCGCCGCCCGTTGTTGCGCTGATCATGGGCGTGCTGATGTGGCTCGCCGCGCGGGCCGCGCCGACCTGTGCCTTCACCATGCCCGCGCGCCGCATCCTGGCCGCCTGCATCGCTCTCACGGGCGTCTCGATCGCCATCCTCGGCGTCGTCTCCTTTCGCCGCGCCGGAACAACCGTCAACCCGATGAACCCCGAAAAGGCCTCAGCCCTGGTGACCTCCGGCATCTACCGCGCCACGCGCAACCCGATGTACCTCGGCCTCCTGCTGGGCCTGACCGCGTGGGCCGTCTTCCTCTCGAGCGCCCTCGCCTTCCTCTTCCTCCCGGGGTTCATCGCCTACATGAACCAATTCCAGATCGGCCCGGAAGAAGCGGCGCTGGCGCGCATGTTTGGGCAGAGCTTCAGCGAGTACCGATCCCGCGTTCGGCGGTGGCTGTGAGGCAGGTTTAGGCATCGCCTGCGAAACCAGATTTCTGTCCGCTCCCGACCGGGGAAGACATTATCCATGGCACAACAGCTCAACCAGGATCTACACGAATGAAAACCCGTCTCGGCATCGCTCTCGCTCTGCTCTGTCTTACCCCGATCGTCCAGGCCGCGCCTGCGACGCCCCCGACGTCCTCGCCCCGGCCGGCCGCACCGAAGGACGTCTCTGCTCTCCTCGCCCCCATCATCCAGAAGCACGACGTCCCCGGCATGGCCGTCGCCGTCGTGCGCAATGGTGAAGTCGTCGCGCTTGGCGTCGCCGGGGTCCGCACGCGCGGCAAGCCCGACAAGATCGCTGCCGCCGACCGCTTCCACCTCGGCTCCGACACCAAGGCCATCACCGCCATGCTCTGCGGCATTCTCGTCGATGAAGGAAAGCTGAAATGGTCTCAAACCCTCGGCGAGACATTTCCCGAGCTGAAGAAAACCATGAACCCGGCATGGCAGGCCGTCACGCTCGAACAGCTTCTCACTCACCGCGGCGGAGCGCCGGGCGAGCTGTCAAAGGATGAACTGTGGGGCAAACTCTGGGAGCACAAGGGCACGCCCACCAGCGCACGCCGACTCCTCCTCACGGGCGTCACCGCCAAACCGCCCGAGGCCACGCCCGGGGAGAAGTTCATCTACTCCAACGCCGGCTACGCCATCGCCGGGCACATGGCCGAGAAGGTCACCGCAAAATCCTGGGAAGACCTGCTGCGACAAAAGATCTTCCGTCCGCTGGGCATGACCAGCGCCGGCTTCGGCCCACCCGGCGCGCCCGGGAAGAACGACCAACCGCGCGGGCACAAGGCCGACGGCTCCCCGGTCGAGCCCGGCCCCGCCGCCGACAACCCCATCGCCATCGGCCCCGCCAACAGCGTCAACTGCTCCATCGCTGACTGGGCCAAGTTCGCCGCCGCCAACCTCCCGTCCGCGAAGGTCAAGCTCGTCAAACCCGAAACGCTGGAGAAACTCCACACCCCGGTGGGCGAGGAGAAATACGCCATGGGCTGGATGGTGCTGGACAACCAACCCTGGGCCGGCGGCCCCGCCTTCACTCACGCCGGCAGCAACACCATGTGGATGGCCGTCGCCTGGCTCGCCCCGGCGAAAAACTTCGCCATTCTCATCGCCGCCAATCAGGCCAAAGACGAAGCCTGCAACGACGCCGCCCTCGCCCTCATCGCCGACCATTTCCAGGGCGAGCAGAAGTAGCTGATCAGCGGCCGCGCTGAGGAAATAAATAGGGTCTGACCCTATTTATTTCCTATGGTGATTGTAGTTTATGCAGTCGATGGCTGGCGCTGCGATGCCCTGTCGCCCGGCGGGAGATCGTGGAAGAGGCCCAAGTCTACTGATCCCCTTTATTGTTCATTCGCGATCTTGCGCTGCTGCGCTCTGATCGTTCGCTCCAGCGCCTCCGCGACCACTGCGACGCGGCGCCGGCCCGCGCAGTCGTTTGGTCAATGCGTTATCAGACGCGTGCGCGGCATCATCAACTCTTCATGAATACAGGGGGACGCATCCGATGGGCGATGTGGGGCGGATGGTCCGCCAGTCTTCTCGAACTCTGACGGGCTCTTGGGGGTCCAAGGATATCGATCATGTCGAACGCTGCTTCACGCTTTGCTCGTGTGTCGAACCGCGCCGTGCTCCCGGTGATGGAGCTATTGGACAGCCGGCGGTTGCTGGCGGCGCAGCTTGATGCGGGCGTGCTGCGCGTGGATGGGACGGGCTTGGCGGATGTGATCACGATTTCGCGCGACCCATCCGACACGACATTGCTCCTGGCGAAGGTCAACGGCGTCGTTGAGAGCTTCAGCGGTGCGGGGCTCCAAGCCGTGTTGGTCGGGGCGAACGGCGGCAAAGATCGGATCACCATCGAAGCGACGTTTGATGTGCCCGTCTCGGTTCACGGCGGCGCGGGCGACGACCTGATCACCGGCGGGGCCGGTGGCGAGCGGATCTTCGGCGACGGGGGCAGCGACACGATCAACGGCGGCGGCGGGAACGATCGCATCTACGGCGACGACGGAACCGATTCGCTCGGCGGCGACGCCGGAGATGATTTTATCAACGGCGGTGACGACACCGACAACATCCGCGGCGGCGACGGCAATGACCAGATCTACGGCGACGACACCGGCGGCGGCGGGGGCCGCGGAAATGACCACATCGACGGCGGCGCGGGTGACGATTCCATCGCCGCAAGCGCGGGCAACGACGTGGTCAACGGCGGCGAGGGGAACGACACCATCGATGGCGGCCAGGATCGCGATACGCTCAACGGCGACGCCGGCGACGACGATATGGACGGCGGCGGCGGGACCTGGACCGACGTGCTTCACGGCAACGACGGAGACGACGGCGTCAACGGCGGCGACGGCGACGACCAGCTCTTCGGCGACGCCGGCGACGACTTCGTCGGCGGTGGCGAAGGCAACGACACCGGCTCCGGCGGCGACGGAAACGACAACCTCGACGGCGGCGAGGGCAATGATTCCCTCGACGGCGGCGCCGGGCAGGACATCATCATCGGCGCCGACGGAAACGACACGCTCCTCGGCGGAGCCGGCGAAGACGACATCAACCTCACCAACCGCAACAACGATGGCGGCGATACCATCGATGGCGGCGAAGGCAACGACGACTACGGCACCCACCCCAACGATCCCCAGGCCGCCGATTCCATTGCGATCGATCCTGCCGACGCGGGCGACAATTCCTTCCTCTGGTTCATGCATGGCGATGGCGGCGTGCTCCAGGTCGAGCAGCTCACCACCAGCGACACCATCACCGCTTCACTGAGTGCCGACAAAACGCAGTTCATAGTGACTTTCAACGGCTTGGCACAAACCTTCTCCGCCGAGAAGATCAGCATGGTGGATCTCTCGGGTGGCGACGGCGATGACGTCATCACCGTCAATTACCTCGCCAAAGACCCCGCCCATCGCGTCATCACCGTCATCGACGGCGGCAACGGAAACGATACCCTCACCGGAGACGCCATCAACATCCGCGGCGAAGCCGGCGATGACCTCATCACCGGCGGACCCTCCGCGCAGATCCTTGACGGCAACGCGGGCAATGACACGATGCACGGCGCGGGCGGCAACGACACCCTCCATGGAGAAGAAGGCGACGACCTGATCACCGGCGACGCCGGCGACGACTCCATCGGCGGCAACGAGGGCAACGATACCCTCAACGGCGGCACCGGCGACGATTCCCTCAGCGGCGACAACGGCAGCGATCGACTCCGCGGAGCCGACGGCAACGACACCCTGCTCGGCGGCGAACAATCCGACCACCTCTGGGGCGGAACCGGCGACGACGGCCTCCGTGGCGGCGGGGGACGCGATTTCGTCTTCGGCCAGGACGGCGACGACGACCTGATCGGCGACCGCCACAGCGACGACCGCCAAACCGGCGCCGCCGGTAACGACGACTTCGCCCGCAGCCCCATCGTCATCATCACCGACTTCCTGCCCGAGGATGCGGATCCGAATATGAACTTCTTCGTTTGAGCTGCGCGCTTCGCCGCCGCACAAATTGGATAGGCTTCCGGCCGGACGCGAAACGTCGTCGGGTACATATCCCTTTTCTACTCCCTCGGCACCCGGGCTGACCGTTACGAAGCAAGGCCTCGGCAAGGCGATCACTGCCTTGAGGGGTTTCTCGCTGCTGCCCGAGCATGATTTTTATGTCCGGCGCGTCGATCCATCAAAGGTATATGTCGAGCGAGGCAATCGATGGATGATTCAGCACTCCTTCATGAGTACGTCAATGCCGGCTGCGAGCGGGCGTTTGCGGACCTGGTCAACCGGCATCTTGATCTGGTGTACGGTTCGGCACGGCGGCTGACGCGCGATGCGCACATGGCTGAGGATGTGACCCAGGCGGTCTTCATTGTGTTGGCGAAGAAGGCGTCGCGCGTGCGGCATAGCCGGATGTTGCCGGCCTGGCTGCTGAGCGCCACGCGTTATGCCAGCGCGAATGCGTTGACCCAGGCAAGTCGTCGCCGCAAATACGAAAAGGCCGCTGCCATGAATCCGACCAACGCAATGGCGCACGACCCCGCCCATTCGGCGTCTGATGCGGATGGACCCCTCAGCGCAGCGCTCGACGCCGCGCTGGCGCGACTCGGTGCGGTGGACCGCAGCGCGATCGCCATGCGCTATCTTCAGGGGAGAAGTATCCGCGAGGTCGCAACCGCGCTCGGCGTCTCGCAGGACGCGGCGCAGAAGCGCGTCCTGCGGGCGCTGGCTCGCCTGCGCGACTACTTCGCCCGCCAGGGCGTTGTGCTCGATGGAATGGACTTGGGCGCCAGCCTCTCCGGGCAGATGCGCCAAGTCGCTCCCTCGCTACTGGGGCCTGCCGTGGCTGCGAAGGCGTTGTGGGCGAAATCGATTGCCGCAGGGGCAGGGGGGGCAGGGGCGGCCAGCGGAGGCGCCGGAACCGGCCCGGCCGGCGCCATCGCGGACGTCGTGCTCCGCTCGTTTGCCTGGATGAGCACCGTCAAGATCGCCGCCGTGTGCGGCGTCGTGGTCGCGTTGATCGGCGCCACGGCGGTGGCGGTGCAATCTGCACAGAACACGCAATCGACCCCCGCCGCCGCGCCCGCGAGCCCGCCGACCACTGCTCCTCTCGTCCGCGCGACGACGCTGCCCGCCGCCAAGCCTTTTTCCCCGCTCATCCTCTCGGCGGAATCCATCTGGCAACCGTACGTCCCCAGCACCCAGCCCGGCACGGATGTCGTCCCGATCAGCAACGCTTCCTTGCTCTTGAATAACAAGCACCCCGGCGTCTGCTTCACCGGCATTGATCCGGACACCCGCCGTGGCAAAGACCCTGTCGCCAAGGTCAGCTCGGCCGCAGCCGATGCCAGCGGCACGATGTACCGCAAGTTTGATCCTGCCCCGTATATCGACAAGCGCATCCGCGTTTCAGGGTTCTTCAAATCCCAGGACGTCGAGCGGATGTGCGGCCTCTTCGTCATTGTCTACCGCGCCGACGGCGCGATGCTGGCGCAAGACGACCTCGGCGGGCGCTTTATCCACGGCACCACTGACTGGACGCGACACGACATCGTTTGCGACGTCTCGCCCGAAGCAGCCACCATCATCGTTCACGTTTTTCTCCGCGGGCCGGGTACGGTCTGGGCGGACGGCCTCGAGCTGGCCGTTGTCGATGGGAGCGTGCCGGTCAATGACGACCATCGCTGGCGCGGCTGGACGCAAACTCCGGCGAAGTTTCAGACGACGCTCGACCGCAAGGTGCTTCACGAGGGCCATCCGACCATCTGCATGACCGGCCAGGACACGAATCACCCGGTCAACGATTGGATCGCCTACGATCACACAGAGATGGATGTCCGCCCGTTCCTCGGCAAGAAAGTGCGCCTGAGCGTGATGATCAAGAGCGAGGAGGTCAGCTACGCCGGCCCGGTGATCCGCGCCGTTGGAATCCAGAACACCACGGTCAAGCGCGACCAGTTCTACGGCAAGCGTCCCGTTCGCGGGACCAGCGACTGGACCCGATACGCTACCACCCTCGACTGCCCCAAGGATGCCGTCGATCTCAGTTTCGGCATCTGGATGAACGGCAAGGGGAAAGTCTGGTTTGACGATTTGCGCTTCGAGCTCGCTCAATGACCCCTGGCGAGGGAGGGAAACGATGCTCGCCCCGCGAGGATCAATCTCTGCCGGAAATAAATAGGGTCTGACCCTATTTATTTCCGACTCCTATTGATTTCCTAGAGCATTTTCCATTCCCGCATAGTGGGTGTCGTCACTTCGGTCATGCTGAGGTACTCCGAAGCATCTCGCTCATGCACCCACAGGGTCGGTTCGACCAGATGCTTCGGAGTATCTCAGCATGACGGCATAGCAGATTGACGCTACACGCAAGCATGCGCCGGTTGTTTCACTGCAGATCCCGATCAATCGTAGACCACAGCGCCACCAGCCGGCTTGCGCCGGTCGTGAAATCAGCGAGATCGGTGTGCGAGAACGCCGCCACGTGGCCGTCGAGAAAGCCGATGTTGGTTCTTCCCACCGCCTGGGTGATCAGCCGATTGGTCTTCTGATTGCGGTGGCGGAAATAGGCGACCTGGCAGTCGGTATCGGCGCCGAAGCGGCCGCCCTGGAAACCGGAGCCGCCGTTGGCGCCGAAGCGCTCGCCGGGGGTGCCTTGGTAGAAGCCGACGATCGCGTTGGGCACGTACCCCATGAACGGGGTCGTCGGCGTGAGCGGCTCGTGGCCGGGGGATTCCCAGGCGCTGAACGATTCAATCGCCAGGATGAGGCTCGAGCTTTCCTTCGCGCCGGCCTTGAACAGCTTGCCCGGCGGAGTGGGCCCATCCAGCATCGCGCGGGGAGCCGCACTGATGTAACTGCTCGCAAAGAAATTCATCGAGTAGGACCGGATCGCCCCTTCCAGATCCCCCGGGCAAACCAGCGAGCCGCCGGCGATGGTGCCATCGGGCATCTTCAGCGTCGAGCGAATGTATCGCCCGATGATCGGCTCGTTGAACCAGTATTGGTCAATGTCCGCGCTGTTCGGCGGAAACGCGCCCTTCCACTCGACGGAATATTGAATCAACGCCGTCGTCATCTGGCGAAGATTGCTGGCACACTGAATCGTCTGCGCATTCTTCCGCGCCAGGATCAGCGCCGGCAGCAGCAGCCCGATCAGCACCGCAAGGATGCCGATGACGACGAGCAATTCGATCAACGTGAAGCCGGGTTTGTGCCGCGCGTGAGCCATTGTGGAAGCTTTCAGGAGTATATGTCGGCTTCCCATGCTAATCGGACATCAGAGCTGTTGTAGCGAAGTCGCCCCAGCGCGGAGCAGCTCGCCGGTCATCGCATCACGATCTATCGCAAACAGCCCGACGGCCGCTGGCTTCTGGCCCGCGATGCCCGCACGTTGTCCGCGTCTTAGCCCGCCGGCGGGGGCTGGCCAAAAAAGGGAACGCGGCTCGAATTGAATCGAGCCGCGTTCCCTGATTGGTCCTGCCGCTTATTTCTCGCGGAGCGGGCTTGCTACGGGCGTGCTACTTGGCCGGCTCGGCGGGCTTGGCGGGCTCCGGCGCCTTGGCGGGTTCGGCGCTCGGGGCGGCGGCCGGCGCTGCGGCGTCGGGCTTGGCGGCGGCGGGAGCGGCCGCGTCCGCGGGCGAAGGGGGCGGAGCGGGGGTCACGCTGATGGCCATGGTCGAGACCGAGGTGAGCTGCAATCGGTCACCCGTTTTGAATTGCTCCAGGTCCTTGGCGTCCTTGACCTTCCACGTGCGCAGTTCGCCGTCGGCGTTGCGCGTCAGAAACTCCTTCTGGTCGGGGAAGATGCTGGAGACCTTGACGGTGATCGAGCGTGATCGGCTCGCCACGCCACCGGGCTTTGCGCCGGGCTCGGAGCGCTGGATCGACGCGTTGTCCTCCTTGCCAAGGTCTCCCGACGGGAGGACCTTGATCGAGGTCGATTCGTGGTAGGTGACGTTGACGCGATCGCCAACCTTCACCTGGTCGAGGTTGCGGACCTCCTTGTCGACGAGATAGTTCAGTGGCTCCTGCCCGGGTGAGCGCAGCGAGATCGTCCGGGCGGTGGGATCGATCGCCGTGACTTCGAAGGTGGCGGTGCGCGTCTCCTCGGCGAGGTGTCCCGGCAGCGCATCGGCGGGTATGGCGGCGGGTTCAGGAGCGCCGGCTCCGGGAGCGCCGGCTGCGGGCGCGGCCGGAGCGGCCGGCTGATCAGCGGTGGCCTGGGCGGATGCGCATACGGGCAGCGCAAGCATGGATGCCAGGAAGCACGTCGGTAGTAGAAACTGCTTCATGGGAAGGCTCCTTGCGGATATGACGCCAATCGAGGCCCCGGCGCGAGCGCGGCCGCTGAGCCATGACGGGATCTGCGGAACATACTCCCGGCCGCAATATTTTGGAACGGGAGTTTTCGGCCAAGACGACAAACTCCGTCACTAGTCGTCGGGGTTGGCAATTTTGAAGGCGATGGCGGCGATGGCGCCGCCGGCGAAGTCGGCCAGCGCGTGCCCGAAGATGTGCGCGGGCTGGATGATCTTCATGATCCCCAGTCCCAGCGCCACCGCGGGGTTGAACGCCCCGCCGGAGATCGAGCCGCCCACCGCGAACGCGCCGGCCAGGACCGTGAAGCCGATCGCCAGCCCATAGAACGAATTGTTCGCATTCGCCTTGGCGGTGGCGACGTTGAGCACGACCCAGCACAGGGCGAACGTGAAGAGAAGGTCACCGACGAAGGCCTTGGGACGGTCCTCGATGACCATGGGTGTGGCCGACCCGAAGAAGTACCCGGCCAGCAGCGCGGCCGCGGCGGCGGCGATGAGCTGGGTGATGATGTAGGGGATCACGTCCTTCGTCGGGCAGCGTCCGCGCATCCACACAGCCAGCGTCACCGCAGGATTGTAATGCGCGCCGGAAATGTGGCCCCCGGCGTAGACCATCACCATCAGGACGCTGCCGATGGCCAGCGGCGGAATCACGCCGGGCGTGCCGGGAACGACGGTGCAGCCGACGGTCAGCACGAGGAAAAACGTCCCGATGAATTCGACCAGGTATTTGTTCATTGGCTCACTCGGTTAGAACGCCGTGCGGAAGCGCAGGCCGAACACGGCCAGCACGTCGTCGTCAGGCGAGTTGGACGGATTTGCGATGATCTGTACGTCCGGCGTCAGCTGCGCGTTTCGAGTCAGCTGGAGGCGGTAGAACAATTCGAGGATGTATTCATCATCCAGATCGCTGTTGCTCGGTTGGCCCCAGCCGGCGCCGACGCCCCATACATCCTGAAACCGGCTGCCGCCGACGAACGACAGGTATTGCACGCTGAAGACCTGTTCCACCGCGACGTCGTCGGCGCTCTGCCATCCGTAGCGGACGGCGAGGCCGGCGGTTTCCGTGATGAACTGAGTACCGCTGAACCCAACACCCCATCCGCTGGACATGTCGTACCGGTCTGATGGGTCGTTGTACCAGGCGCTGAATCGATAGATGCCCTCGAGCTTGCCGTTCAACTTCGGCGTCAGCCCGAACTCGCCGGCGTAGAAGTACTGGCCGTCAAACGCCGTATTGAGACCGGTCTGCTCTCCGTCTGCGTTGACGTCCTGCATGCCGGCGGTGATGTACCACATGTCTGACGGGGTGGCCTTGAGGTTGAAGCCGATGCCTTCCTGGGGAAAGAATCGCGCCGGGTTGGCCGAGAGTGACTGGTTTAAGGCCAGCAGGTTGTCGTTGGACGCGCGGCTGCCGTTGTAGAGAACGGTTGGATCGAGCTTTCCCGCGACGGCGGTGAACTTGTTGTCGAAGAGATTCTGCTGCCAGTACAACTGGCGGAGGGCGAAGGGTCGCTCATTGAAACCGTCGGTGGTGTTCATGAGCGTGCCGATCTCGGGGCCCAGCTGTTGCGGCGTCAGCTCGGTGAACAGGGCGTGACGGTTGTCGGCCGCCCAGACGATCGTGCCGGCATTCTGCTCGGGCGTCCCGATCAGCCGCCAGGTGCCGAAGAGATCGACGTCGCCGCCGGCGGCATTGCGTTCGCCCGGCCCGCCGCTGGCCTGCTGGTAGAGCGCGGTGTACGCGAAGCCGATGTCGAATCCGTACTTGTCTCTCAGCTCGGTCCGCCCGTCCCGCCAGCCCTTGGGGGCCAGTTCTTCAATGCCCCAGTCGAATACCGCGCCGGAGACCGGCTCAATGGTCTGGAGCTCCCCAGTGACATCCGTCGGAGACAGCCCCGGGGCGAAGGGGTTTGTCAACACCTCCGGCTGATAGAGGGATGGCTCGGTCGTCGCGTGAACGGTCGTCGGTTGCGTCGCCGGCGCCTGTGCATTCAGGACCGCAGGCGGAATTGCGATTGCCGCAAATCCAAGGACAACCAGGGCAAACCGCCCCCGGAAGCCCATTCGTGCTCGGGCTCGCATGATCGAGTCTCCGTTCTTCCCCCGATGTTTTTCGCGCGGCGAGATGGGGCTCGTCTGATCGAGCTTGAACCGGTTTAACCAATGGGTTAGCGACAAGCAAAATTACGCGATTCCATCGACACCTCGTCGCCGATCACGCGGATGCTCCGGGGGTATTTGCTGTGTTCCGCCACCTCTGATCATGAAACGACGCCTGTCCGCGACCCGCAGGACCTCGAGGGCCTCCACTCGGGCAACCGCGGAGCCGAAACGGCTTGGGGTACCTGGGAAATCGGGACAGTCACCTATTATCCTGACGTAGTTCGAGTCCATTGCGATCAAAGTAAATACCACCACAACAGCGCCGTTTTCCGAAGTTTGGCGGGCGGCGGTCGGTCGGCGGGGCGACCCGGACACGTGGGTGGCGGGAATCGCGGCGGCGAGAGCGGGGAGGAGGTGGGCGGCGCTGTTAACCAACTCGGGGGAAAAAAGTGAATGTTGCGCGTATGTTTGGTAGTCACTGGGCGTCATTCGGCGTCATTTTTCATTGTCATATGTTGCGAAGTCGATCAAAAAATCCTCGTTTTTGAGTTGGGGCGAGGGGTGGTGTTTGGAAGCGGGCACTAACAACAGCCTCGAGGCGGCGCCTCGGCGGTCTTTGGGGAGCGTCTTAGTCCAATCCTCGTAACCGCGGATCGCCGTAAGTCCTTATTTTTGGCCAGGATCTTGCTATCGATGGGCCTAAACCCTGGCCGGGCCTGCAATAGAAAATTCGCCAATAGGAGACCGGCCCAGCCACGGGGCGGGGTTGGGGGGTACCAAAACACGTCGGCGACTTGGATGCGGCTAATGCGGGCGGGCGACGTCTGGCGAAGAAATCGTCGGGCGTCGATCGGTTCGATCAGGCGCGGTTGTTGTGCGCGATCAGGAAGACGGCGGCGGGGCCGAGGAAGGGGACGGTGTCGGGGATGGCACTTCTAGTGATCACGGCACGCTGGCGGGTCATGGGGAAGCAGCAGTAGCGATCCAAACTCTCGTTGATGCCGGGGAGGAGCATGTCCAGGGCGGCGGAGGCGCCGCCGGCGATGATGATTTTTTCGGGATTGAAGGTCTCGATCAGGTTGGCCATGCCTCGACCGAGCCAGCCGCCGACTTCGTTGAAGATGGCGACTGCGGTCGCATCGCCGCAACGGGCGGCGTCGCCGATTTGCTTGGTCGAGAGGTCGTCGGGCTTGAGGGAACTCGCGCTTCCGTTGGCGTGAAGCAGGTGCCGCTGGGCGATCCGCCCGATGCCGGCGAGGCCGACGTAGGCTTCGAGGCAGCCAGAGCGGCCGCAGGCGCAGGGCGTCGCATCGCTGCCGAATTCGACTTTGACATGTCCCAGCTCGGCGGCGGCGTTGTCGGCGCCGCTGAGGAGATGCCCGTCGCAGACGATCCCGCCGCCTACGCCCGTGCCGAGCATCAGCACGATGATGTTCGATGTCCCGCGTCCTTCGCCGAAGAGAAACTCGCCGACGGCGGAGGCGTTGGCGTCGTTCTGCATTTCGACGGGGAGCTTGAGGGCGCGGGAAAGTTCCTCGCGCAGGGGGAACTGCGTGAGGTGGGGGATATTCGTGCAGAGGGTGACGATTCCGCGGCGGTGATCGATCAGCCCGGGACATCCCACGCCCACGCCCGCCGGTGTCTGCGGCGATGCAGCGATCAAGAGCCGCGCGGCTTCGGAGATGCGCTGGACGAAGTTGGGCGCGCTATCGGCCGGTTGGGTTTCGATGGCGGTCTGGCCCAGGATGCCATGTGCATCATCCGCCGCGCGCACCAGCGCGAGCTTCGTTGTGGTGCCGCCGATATCGATGCCCAGAACGTATTGCTCTTTCACAATAGGTTCCTATTCGGCTGGATTATCGCTGTAACTGAATGCGTTGCTGCCCGAAAATTTCGATGGTGACCTTGGGTTTGTGGCTGGCACTGAGAGGGGCTGAGGGTCGTAACGATTCTGGCGGCTCGCCCCGCTTTTTGGCGAGGATCTCGAGGATCACGCGGGCGTGACGCTCGGTCGCGCCTTTTTCATGTTGTACGACTGTGGCCGCGCGTCGTCCCATCGCCGCGGCTTCGGCGGGGGTGGAGAGCAGGACCGCGATGGATTGCTCCAGGTCGTTCTCGTCCTTCGCCTCCAGCATGGCGCTCCCGGCGCGGAAGCGGCTCATCGCCTCGGCGAAGTTTGCCGTGTAGGGGCCGACGATCACCGGCTTGCCCAGGGCGGCGGGCTCGATCATGTCGCTGCCATGCTGGCGCGGGCCCAGGTCCACCAGCGATCGGCCGACGAAGATGACATTGGCGATGCTGTAAAAATCGCGCAAGACGCCCATGGCGTCGATGAGAACGATTGGTGGAAGGGCCGGGTTGAGCGGCGGGGCGATCTGGTCGCTCGTGCTCAGCCGCATGCAGTAATAGCCCCAGTCCTGGCAGAGATACGCGACTTCATCGAAGCGCTGCGGATGCCGCGGGACCAGGACCAATCGCAGGCGGGGGAAACGCGCCAGGAGTTTTTCGTAGACGCGAAGGACCATCTCCTCTTCGCCCGGGCCGGTCGATCCGCACACCCAGACCAGCTCGCGATCGAGATCGATCCCAAGCTCTTCGGCGCGCAGCCGCACCTGCGGCGACGCCGGCGCCATGCTGGCGTTGTCGAACTTCATCGTCCCGGTAATGACCACCCGATGCGGCGGCACGCCCAGCGCCAGGAAGCGATCGGCGTACGTGTGCTCCTGTGCGGCGACGAGGGTCAATCGATCGAATGTCGGGCGGAGGAAAATCTTGCCGAGCTTGTAATTCCGGAAGCTGCTGGGCGTGAGGCGGGCGTTGGCCAGGAGGACGGGAATCTCGCGATCGAAGCAGTGCTTGACGAAATTCGGCCAGACTTCCAATTCCATCAGCACGACGACATCCGGCTTGACCGCATCGAGCACGCGAATGACGGCGTTGGAGAAATCCAGCGGATAACGAATTACGCCGACGTCGCCGTCGGAGCCATAGAGCTCCTTGCCGCGATCAAAACCGGTGGTGGTGGTGGATGAGATGACGAACTGCAGCCCTGGCCGCATCACGCGCAGCTTCTGGACCAGCGCCCGCGTGGCGTTCATCTCCCCCAAACTCACAGCATGGATGAGTACGGTGCCGCGCATTCCCTGCGGCACGATGGGGGTCTCGTGCCCCATGCGCTCTTTCAGCGCGGTCAGCACTTTCGCCCGCGCCGACGGCTTAATCAGCCAGTACGGGGCGCTCACACCCAAACCGATTCCATACGCGATGTCGAAGAGGTTGATCATTCGGTGCGCGTTACAGCTACATCGACAAACTCACCCGGTGCGGAGGAATTGTAGCCGAAAGCGTCGCCGAAATTACGGCCCGGGGCGGGTTACCTTCACATTTTTGATCACTGCTTCACCGGCCCAGTATTCGTGCATGTCGATCGTACCCAGGGCGGTGCGTTCGTCGGGGCGGAGGATCACATCGACGGTGCTGGCGTCAAAATTCTTGACCTGCCCGCCGGTGCCCCATCCGGAGCTGGCGTTCTTTGCGACATAGATGTGCCCGGCCTCCCACTCGCGATCGCCCGCGCGCAGGATCACTTTGCACGCCAGCGGCACCGGGACGTTTGAAAATTGAATTGACGCGTTCACATAGTCCCGATTTTGCGAATAGATCTGGAGCTGGTTGATCTTGATGCACTTCTCGACCGCCGGCCCTTCGCCGTTGTCGGGGATCACCTTGACGGTCGGCGCGTCGGCGGGAACGAGGTTCCAGGTGGTCTGCAGGTCAAAGGTCTTGCTCGTTGTCGCCGGGCCGGACGGATTGGGACGGTCGTACAGGTCGGCCTTGAGCTGCACGTGGAGGTTTTGAGTTCCATCTTTGGCGGCGGCGACGAGCTTGGGATCGAGGATGACGTCGTAGCCGGTGGATCCCAGTCCGCCCCGGCCGATCGAGCTCGATCCGCTGCCTCCGCCCCAGCGGTTCTTCTCCATGGCCACCAGGTCGCTGGGCAGGAGCTTCATTTCGGTGCTCAGGCCGAACTGCGTGCGTGAGCCGCAGCGGTCGGCGGAATGTTGCACGCGCATGGGGACTTCATCGCCGCGTCGAACCTCGGGGCGCGCGATCATCTTGAAACTCACGGCGCGCTGGATGTACTGCAACCACTTCTCTTTCGACAGCTTTCCCGCCGCCTGCGCCGCGTCGATCAGATCGCCGCGCTCGGGCGCCCAGGGCGTGTTCAGATCCGCCTGCCAGGCGAGCTGCGCATCGGCAATTTGCCCGATGCGCTCGTCCGGCAGCTCCCCGGCGTTGAGCCGGCGGAGCAATTCCACCAGCGCCGGCGTTCTTTCCAGCACAGTGGGATCCGAAGCTTGGAATTCACGTGACTTGAAGTCGCGGC
>JADMIO011874967.1_pt1 | contig 67371 bp, 63 predicted proteins | sample 8958161 | NCBI WGS metagenome assembly JADMIO01 (sample SAMN16585339, study PRJNA669376) | soil metagenome | isolation source: Crop rotation soil | place: USA: Cullars Rotation, Alabama | collected 2011 | reverse complement strand
GGCCGCGACTTCAAGTCACGTGAATTCCAAGCTTCGGATCCCACTGTGCTGGAAAGGCGAAGGCGATAATTCCGACAATGTGAACGCCATGACAACCGATGTCGCAGGGAATATTTATGTTGCCGGATATACCGTGAATGTGGGTGAAGACAGGGACATGCTGATTGCGAAGCTTAGCGCCACCGGCGATTCTCTGTGGGTGAGAAAATTCAAAGGAACTTCCGACGGCTCTCCCGATGAAGTTACCGCCATAGCCGTAGATGCTTCAGGAAATGTGTATGCAACGGGCTTCACCAAGAACAGCGGCGTTTCAAGCGATTATACAACCCTGAAGCTGACCGGCAATGGCGATACCCTTTGGATGCAAAAGTTCAACAACCCAGCCGCCAACCAAAGCGACAAGGCTTATTCCATTGCCCTCGATGCAGCCGGAAATGTTTTCGTAACAGGGCAAAGCAACAATTCTGCTTCCGCGCTGCCCGACTATGATTATGTAACCATTAAATACAGCCCGGCAGGGGCGGAGCTTTGGAATGAAAGATATAACCGTTCTGCAACGTTGAATGGCGATGACAAGGCTGTGGCTGTGAAAACAGGACCCGCCGGAGAGGTTTATGTAACGGGTGAAAGCCGTAGCGCAACCGACCTCGATTATGTTACCCTCAAATATGACAACACCACGGGCAGCCAGCAATGGGAGAAAATCTACAACGGAACTTTTGGCGACGACAAACCCTCGGCAATGGCAGTGGACAATGCCGGAAACATAGTGGTGACAGGGTGGAGCAGGGGCAGCGCCGATTCGCTGGATAATGATTTTGCCACCATTAAATACGACGCTGCCGGAAATCAGCAATGGGCAATGCGATTCAACGGCGGTGATAACGACATGGCGAATGCTGTGGCGGTTGATGCCACCGGCAATGCGTATGTAACAGGTATGAGCGATGCCGACACCACTGCTGCCATCAACAATAATTACATGACCATTAAATATGATGGCGCAAACGGCAATCAGCAGTGGGCGGTTCCCCATGACGGTCTTGCCCATGCCGATGATTTTGCCACAGCCATAGCCCTCGACGATTCCGCTAACATTTACATCTCCGGGCAATCCGATAACGGTTCATTGACCCTACCCAATCCCGACATGGTTACCATTAAATACAATGCCGCCGGTGCGGAGCAATGGATGGGCGTATATGACAATGGCGAAGCGGACGGAGCAAAGGTTATTGCCGTGAGAAGCTACAATGTTTTCGTGGGTGGCGGAAGCTGGGCGCCCGGCGCTCAGAAAGACCTCGTGGTGCTGAAATACAACAACAACCCTGTTGGAATAAATTCTTTGGCGGAAGACAAGATAACAGTGTTTCCGAATCCTTTCCGCGACGAATGCACGCTTGATTTCAGTTCCGTAAACAGCGATTTAAAAACAAGTTCGTTCTATATCTATGATGTAATGGGAAACATTCTTCCGCAGCAGCATTTCAGCATCCTCAATCATAAAATTATCATTAAAGGCGCAGCCCTGCCCGCCGGAATGTATTTCTATAAGCTGGAAACAGGAGGGAAGGTGCTTGTTGGGAAATTGAATTTGGTGAAATAGGGGATGAAAAGATGCCCTACTTCGGTAAACTAAAATCCTGGTTAGTGAATGGTGATGAATCGGGAACTTTTATCACATTAAATTCGTGTTCGGCGGCGCGGTGACAATTGTTGCAGGTGTTGGTCAGCAAAATAAAGTTGCGGTTGAAGTCAACAAGACTTTTTTGCTCAATTGCTTTGTCCATGCTGTCTAATGCAGGCTTTATCATTACTATCAGTTCACTTTCTTTTTCCTCTTTTTGAAATTTCTCTATATCCTCCACAGATTCTTCAATTTCGTGAATCTCAAATTCAGCTAACTTCCAGTTTTCGTTTTTTCCGGCAAACCAAAGCTTGGAATGATGCGCTTGTATGCTGCTCATAAATTCTCCCAGCCCCGGTTTGTAATTGTCGGCTAATTTCTTTTCGAGCTTATCAATTTCATCTTGCAGCATCTTTGTGTTATCAGGAGGTTGGTTGCAACCGAAAAGCAAAGATGTTAGCAGGACCGGTAGTATTTTTCTCATTTATTAATTATGATTTGATTGTTTTGAAAGTTCAACTTCTCTTTTGGTAAGAAGATATTTCAGAATAAGTGATTGTTCATCAGCGGTAATTTTGGTCCGCTGAGCCATTTCAGGCATTTCTTTTATCCATTTCTCTTCTGTGAACTTTACCGGTCTGTAAAGATAATGGCAGCTCCCGCATTTGTTAGCATACAAATAATAACCTTTATTTAAGGCTTCAGAATTTTCATGTTTTCCGTTCACAGGAGCAAATGCAAGGTCTTGCTCCGTCAACAAAAGCGCAGGTGCCGAACATCCTGCAAGCGCCAGAATGATGCTTAATAATTTTATAAACCGAATCCCCAAAGTAGTCTTATTTGATATTTCTCACGCGCATTTAACACAAGGTTGTTGGGCGCATCGTCTGTTTTGTGAAGATTGGTTAGCTGTGGTAGAAAGCTCAGGATTAAGAAATGCTTGTCGCCGGCATAAAAAAGCGTTGGACCAGCAGATAGCGCCGAGAAATTCCACTCGCCTTCTTCAATTTCATTGCTGTTTACCATTTCGATTCCCAAACCGAATGTTGGTTTGAACAGGTGCATATAAGCCAGGTCAATTTGCGGCTCGTCTTCCCATTCGGTTATCTTCTTTCCTTTCTCCACATCATTCTTAATTTCATACTCATTCACCAGGTTGAGCGCCCAGATATTTTTCTCGCTTCGTTTGTCAAAGATAAGCTTATTTTCGATTTCAAACTCAGTGGGCGAAAAACCGAACTCTGCATAAAGCGCAAAACCGAATGGATCTGTGGAAGGATCCATCAGCTTCAGCTTCCATTCGCTGGAAACCGAAAACTCCGATTCGGTAGAAATTCCGCTCATGGAAGTATCGGCAATTCCGCCAAGACTATCGAGGTTTGCACCAAATGCTATGTGCGATGCATTAAAATAAAGGGCTGTTTGAAGATGATCCGTCAAACCGGTTTCAAATTCGAGGCGGGTGTCTAAACGATTAAAGTAATATTCCCGTCCTGTTCGCCAGGTTGACCATGCTTCCAGGTCTTTCGCCCCTTTTGCCAATGTGCTCGATTGGTATGTCCATACCAATTGGCGGTCCTGCGCATGCAAAGAAAATAAATTACCACAAAGCAATAGGGTAGTAATAATAAGTAATGTTCTTTTTTTCATTCCTGTTTTATGGATTTAGTTTTGGTTGGAGGGTGCAAAGAAATAGAGAAATATGATACTATTTAGAATGATTCTAAACAATACCTATTTGTAGGTAGGAGCGTAAATTTTGTTGGAGTTGCAACAAGCGATTGAAAAGGTTCTTCCTTGGCGCGCCTTAGTGATCTTAGTACCTTAGTGGTAAACTTACTTCAACATTGATCGGATAGCTTTTTAAATCTTTCTCGTTCGTTCTTTCAGCAATGCAATAATCTGCTCCTTGCTGCGAGGCTTCGACGGGTTCAGCTCCACATAATTTTTGGCAAGCATACCATAGCTCCCCGTCATCAGCAGCAACCAAACCAGGAAAAAATCAACCTTTTGGAAAACAATGGCGTCTTCTTTTGCATAGAGGGCAATGTTTTTCTGAAACTCTACGGGCATATCAGTCCAGTGCATGTTCGGGCGAAGGTGATGACCAATGTGGTAGCCGTCGTTAAAGCACTTTTGGTTGTAGCCGCTGTTGATGCAGGTGATGCTGTTGCGATAACAATTGTCGGGGGCGTTGCGGTCAATAAAAGCATGTTGCCCCCAGTTGCCCGCCATCATCATGAAACGGGTGAAAACAAAAGGGATGACAAACACCACAACCGCGGCTTTCCAGTTCAAAACAAGCAGCAAGCCCACAATAACATAAAACGAAAGCTCGCCGGAAAGAAACATTTTCAGCAGCTTAATGCGTCCTTTCTTTTTCAGGTAAATGCTCAGGTCGGCAATTCCTTTAATGAAAAATTTAAGGAAATAGCGCATGAAATCCTTAAAGCTATCGCGTTGGTAGGGCATGGTAGTGCTCAGGTCGTCGGCAAGATTGTTTTCGGGATGGTGCATCCCAATGTGGTGTGCAAAATAGCTTTCGGGGGTTTCGCCATAGAAAGGACCAATTGCCCAGGGAATTATTTTGTTGAGAATATCATATTTGCGTTTGAACAGCGCCCGGTGCGATGTGTTGTGGAGCATAAGAATGAAAGGACCCATCATGAAAATTGAATTGAAGCTGAAATAAGCCAGCGCCAGCCACCAGCTAAACATGCCCGGAATAAACAGCACAACGGCGGCGGGAATGGTTGTCAGGCAAATGACCAGGCAAAGCCGGAAAAAAGGGAGGTCACGCTTGTCGTTGATATAGCGCAACAGGAATTGCCCGGCAGGATTCAGCGATTTTTCTGCATAAACAGGATCGGTAATGGAAAGCGATAACATATTCGTTTTGTTTTGAACCGCGAAAATACGGTAATATAGTTATACTTTAAGCGGGTAAATAATAATGTGAATCAATGGTTTGGTTTTTAGTCCTGTAGCGATAACCCTTTGGTAGCGGCGACAAACAAAAAAATTGTTACCAATGCCTTATCTTTGACCGTTTTCGTTTCAAAAAGGTTGTAAATATTTGCTTATGGCTGATGTCTTTTGCCGATGGTTGTCCCGCTTGGTCATTTTTTGTCTGTGGATGCTGTCAGCAATGGTCTTTACTGCCCGTTGCCAAACATCGCCACCGCTCAATGGCTTTGTTGATATGCACACCCACCCCATGTCCAACTGGGGTTTCGGCAGCGAGCTGTTCTATGGCGAGGCGGATGGAAACCCGGCGGAGGCTTTGGGTTCATGCAGTTGCGTTCACAATTTCGTGGTGTTTCCGTTTGCCGGGCATTGCGGTCAGCAGAATCTGTATAGAAACAATATTGTTGACGGACTGGAACCACATGCCAAAGTTGCCGGCTATCCCGGTTTTGAAGCCTGGCCCACCTGCAAAACCATTACCCACCAGCAGATGTGGGTGGATTGGATCCGGCGGGCTTACGAAGGCGGTTTGCGGGGAATGGTTGCCCTGGCGGTAAACAATCATTGTCTTGCCGATGCCGCCGAAACACGCGGTCCAAACGACGACCAAACCTCCGTGAATTTACAGTTGGAAAAGCTTCGCGGGTTTGTTTTGCGCCATGCCGATTTTATGGAAATTGCCCTCACAGCCGCCGATTTCCGCCGAATTGTAGCGGCAAACAAGCTGGCAGTCGTCATGGGCGTGGAGGCAGACAACCTCGGCAATTTTTATGAACCTGCTGACGAAAAAGGAGCGACTTACACACCTGATCCCACCAACCAGGAAATTGCCCGTGAGCTCGATCGCCTCTATGACCTGGGCGTGCGCTACATTTTTCCTATCCACATCACGAATAACGTTTTCGGCGGAAGCGCCATCTATCTTGCCAGCTTCAACGTGTCGAACAAATACAACACCGGAAAAACTTTTGAGGTGGAAAAAGTGCGCACCGACACTTCGGGCATTGGGTTCAGGCTGCAATCGCCCGCCGACGGAAAATCAATCAACCTCATCGCTTCGCTGGTCATGAAATATACCGGCGCCATTCTGCCCGAAAGCGTCATGCCCGACAGGCTGTCCAATTTCCCGGCATATCCCGATCCCGGCGATGGATTCGGGCATAGAAATGCGCTGGGTTTGACAGACAAAGGAAGGTTTGCCATTAGCTATATGATGAAAAAGAAAATGCTGATAGACATTGACCATTGCTCTGAAAAATCTGCCACAGAAATAATAAAGATGGCGCAGGAAATCAACTATCCGTTGAATTCGGGACACAACGGACTGCGTGGAAAAAGCGGCGACGAAAACGGCAGAACCGTCAGCCAGTACCAGGCAATTCAGCGGCTTGGCGGAATGATTGGTTTGGGACATGGCGGAAACGCCACCAACTTTGTGAGTGCTTTCAGGCAGGTGGCTGAAATTGCCAACCACAGGCAATTGTGCATAGGCACCGATGTAAACGGCTTTTACCCTTTGCCCGGCGTGCCTGCCGCCAACGAGCGGATAGACAGTCTGTCTCTTTCGCCTTGCCTGAAGGGAAACGGCAAATGCTGGGATTTCAACCGCGACGGATTTGCCCACTACGGCTTGTTTCCCGAATACATCAAAAGCTGGGAACGGGCAGGCATGACCGCCGAAGAAAAAAAGGTCTTCTTTTCATCAGCAGAATATTTCGCCCAAATGTGGGAAAGATGTGAGCAGGAAAGATAATCCGGTGGTTATTACTAATTTCGCGCCCCGGCTGATGATTAAAAGGAACGCAGATTATCATGATTTTGATGATAAATGAAGATAAAAATCATCTTAAATCAAAATAATCATGACAATCAGCGTTCCCCTTTCATTCATATCTCATATCTCATAACTCATAACTAAGAAAAATGCCTTCATTTGACATAGTAAGCAAAGTGGATGGCCAGAATCTTGACAATGCCATCAATACGGCACGCAAAGAAATTCAAACCCGCTATGATTTTCGCGATTCGAAAAGCACTGTCGAGCTTGATAAAAAAGCCATGAATATTCACGTGGTAACTGAAAACGACATGCGGCTCAGGGCAATCACCGATGTGCTGATCACCCGTTTTTTGAAACAAAAGATTGACCCCGTTTGTCTTGATTTTGGGAAAGAAATGTATGCCTCGGGCAACATGGTGAAGAAGGATATAGCCGTGAAGCAGGGCATAGACAAGGAAACATCAAAAAAGATTGTGAAGATTATCAAAGATTTGAAGCTGAAGGTGAATGCCTCCATCATGGACGACCAGGTGCGGGTTGAAGGCAAAAAGATTGACGAATTGCAGCAGGTTATCTCCTCGCTCAGGGCTGCCGATGTGGGAATGCCATTGCAGTTTGTGAATATGAAGTAAGTGGAGAGTGAAAAATGGAACGCTGATGACACAGATGGTCATGATTAAAAATGATTTTTTATCATCCTTTATCATGAAAATCATGATAATCAGCGTTCCGCTTTTCATTTTTCATTTTTCAGTTTTTGCCCAGGATTCCATTCACAAGCGAAATGGCGAAAGGCTGCTTTTTCCGGGAATTTTCTATAAGCCTGAAACGCGATTGGGCGTAGGTTTCGGCGAGCTGGTTTCTTTCTCCTTCAATAAACACGATTCTATCACACGCTTCTGCAAAATCATTGCAAGCCAATGGGTAACGCAAAACAAGCAGTTGATTTTTACGCTGGTTCCCGAGATTTACACCAGTGGCAATAAATATTTCATTTACTCCAATTGCCAGTTCTGGCGATTTCCCAACCGGTTCTATGCCATTGGCTGCAACAGCCCCAATGTGTATGAGCATTACAATTCTGATTTCTTTGCTTTTCGCAACATCGTGCAGCGAAAAATAGGGAAGCGAATATTTGTGGGGATAATCCAGAAGCTGAAATATTTCAACCTTAGAAGAACAGAAAACGGCGGAATGCTGAGCAAGGGCAAGATACCCGGAAGCCAGGGAGGAATGGCGTCGGGGGCTGGACTTACGCTTAATTACGACACCCGCGACAATATCTTTTATCCTTACAATGGCAGCTACCACCAGTTTCAGTATGTGAATTATTCGTCGGTTACAGGCAGCGAATACCACTACAACAATTACTTTATGGATATGCGCCGTTTTATCCGCACCTATCGCTACCATGTGCTGGCTTTGCAGCTCATGATGGAGATGAATGCAGGTCAGAATGTGCCGTTTTTCCAGATGGCGCAAATTGGCGGCGGAGCGTTGCTTCGCGGATATTTTAACGGAAGGTTTTATGACCGCCATGCAGCGCTGATGCAGGCTGAATACCGCGTTCCTGTTTGGCGAAGAGTTGGAGTGGCAGGCTTTGCGGGCGCCGGCGAAGTAGCTGATAAAATTAATCATTATTCACTGCTTTGTCTCAAGCCGTCGGCAGGCATGGGCTTGCGTTTCCGCATTTCTGACAAAGAAAAAGTGAATGCAAGGTTGGATTACGGGTGGGGAAAAAACACCTCAGGATTGTATTTTGAAATTAGTGAAGCCTTTTAAAACTATCCTAACCGGTAAACCACCAATCCGCTGAGAAGCTTTGGCTCTATCCAGGTGCTTTTGGGTGGCATCACTTCGCCGCTGTCAGCCACTTTATATAGCTGCGAAATTTCCAACGGGCACACGGTAAACGCCACCGCCCATTCTCCTTTATCCACCATTTCTTCCAGCGCCTTCACATCTTTTGCTCCGCTCACAAAACCGATTCGTTTGTCGCTGCGCAAATCGCGGATGTGCAGAGCAGGCGCAAGAACATGTTCGGAAAGCAAGGCTGATCCCAGCGATGCAGCGGGATGATCTCCGGCGATAAAAGCAGGCTTAAGCACCATTTTGTACCACTTTCCGGCAACATACATCCCGAAATGATGTTGCTTCTGCGGATTTACAGGAAGTTTTTTTGTGCAGCGAATATCAAATTTACCGGAAAGCTCTGTAAACAAATGATCGTTGCTCAATCCGTTCAAATCTTTCACCACACGGTTGTAGCCATAAATCTTTAGTTGGTTGTCGGGGAAAAAAATGGAAAGAAAGAAGTTATAGGGTTCGTCGCCCCAGCTTTTCGGGTTTTGCGCTCTCTTTTCCTTCGCCAGCAGCACAGACGATGCAATGCGATGGTGTCCGTCGGCAATATATACGGAGGGAATGTCGGCAAAGCTTTTGGTTATTCCATCCAGGTGATGCCATTTTTCAACCATCCACAGCCTGTGTTGCTTTCCTTCATCATCAATGAAATCATAAAGCGGCGGCGATTTCTTTATGTCGCGGGTGATGTCGTCAATTTTTTTGGAAGCGGGATAGGTAAGGCAAACCGGCTCAGCGTTGATGTCGCAGGCTTCGAGGTAATTCTTAAGAAGTATTTCGCGGTCGAGCAATGTCTGCTCGTGAATCTTTACGTTGCCGGTAAGGTAATCATCCACGGCGGCACAGCCGATGATGCCCGTGTGTGTGCGCGAATTGAATTGCTGCTCATATACATAGAACCGCTTGTTGTTGTCACGTTCAAATATTCCCCGCCCGATAAAATCGTTGAACTTTTCACGGCTTTTCGCGAAAAGCTCCTTTGAATTGGGCTTGCTTTTCCTTTCCAAACCGAATTCGGGCTTAATAATGTTCAGAAACGAATCATGATTTTCATATAGAATCCTGCTGATTTCATCCTTTTCATAAAGATGGTAGGATTTTGTAACCACCTTGCTCACTACATTTTTCGCGGGGCGATATGCGCTAAAAGGTTTGACAATCATGATGGATGCTGAATAAAGAATGAAAGCTACGGCTTAAAAAAAGCGATAACTTTTTTAGCCAGTTCAATGCCTATTCTTTCCTGGGCTTCGAGGGTTGAAGCGCCAATATGCGGCGAAAGCGAAACATGCGGATGATTCAAAAGGGCAGGGGAGGGGGTAGGCTCGTTTTCAAAAACATCAAGCCCGGCAAATGAAACCTTGCCTTTGTTGATGGCTTCCAGCAGGTCGGTTTCATTAACTACACCTCCGCGGGCGGCGTTCACAATTCCCACTCCGGTTTTCATTAAATCAAAATCTTTGGCAGAAATCAAAGGAAGGCTGCCGGGCGGATGCGGAACATGAAGCGTAATGAAATCGCTTTTGGCTAACAATTCGCCAAATTCAATGGTCTTCATCGTTACACTGATTCCCAGGTGCCCGTCTATCTCAAGAAAAACATCGGTTTCGCGGATAAAAGGATCGTAGGCAATCACCTTCATTCCAGATCCCAAAGCAATAGCCGCCACCGCCTGCCCTATTCTTCCGAAACCGATTATCCCCAAAGTTTTTCCTTTAAGCTCCCTTCCTTTCGAGAATTTCTTTTTCAGCTCGTCAAAGGTTTTGTTTCCCTGTTGTGGCATCAGCCGGTTGGAATCAGGAAGAAACCGCAACATTCCATAAAGATGTGCAAAAACCAGTTCCGCCACCGATTGCGAGGAAGATTCGGGGGTGTTGACTACTTTTAGCCCCCTGGAAGCTGCAAACGACACATCAATGTTGTCCATGCCAACACCGGCTCTGCCAATAAGCTTCAGACACGGGCACGATTCTATGACCTGGCGGGTGACATTGGTGGCGCTTCGCACAAGAATGGCGTCAAACATTCCTTCATTCAGGTCTTCCGCCAGCTTCTGCTGTTCTATTTTCTTTGTGGAAACTTCAAAACCGGCAGCAAGCAGCATGGCTTTCCCGGTTTCATCTATTCCATCATTTGCAAGTATTCTTATCATAACTTAAAACTCATAACTCATAACTCATAACTCATAACTCATAACTCATAACTCAAAACTCCCATCACCCGAATTTCTTTCCAAAAGCATCCATCACATCCACCAGCACCTTTACACTTTCCACCGGAAGCGCGTTGTACATGGAAGCCCGGTAGCCTCCCGCTGTGCGATGCCCTTTCAATCCCACGATATTGGCTTCTTTCAGCATCTTTGAAAATTCAGGTTCCAGGGCTTCATTTTTCAGCGCAAAAGTCGCATTCATTTGCGAACGGTCTGCCGTTTCCGACATTCCCCTGAAAAGGGTATTTTTATCGAGCGCCGTGTAAAAAAGATTTGCTTTTTGGGTGTTTATTTTTTGAATCCAGTCAATGCCACCGCTATCTTTCAGCCATTCAAGCGTAAGCATAGAAACGTAAATGGCAAAAACGGATGGCGTGTTGTATAACGATTCGCCCTCAATATGCACTGCATAATCAAGCATGGCAGGAATCTTTCTCCCGGCTTTGCCCAGCATTTCATCCTTCACAATCACAAGAGTTGCCCCTGCCGGTCCCATATTCTTTTGCGCCCCGGCATAAATAAGGTCGAACTTCGAGGCGTCAATCCTGCTGCTGAAAATGTCCGATGACATGTCCACCACCACAGGCACAGGGCTTTCGGGGAAGGTTTTGAATTGCGTGCCGTAAATGGTATTGTTTGAGGTAAGATGAAGGTATGAAATGTCGTTCGGAACGGTAAATCCTTTAGGAATATAGCTGAAATTCCTGTCTTTGGAGGAAGCAATTTCCCTCACATTCCCAAAAAGTGAAGCTTCTTTAATGGCTTTCGAAGCCCACACTCCCGTGTTCACATATCCCGCAGTGCCGTTTTGCGGCAACAGATTATAAGGAACCATGGTAAACTGAGTGCTTGCACCTCCCTGCAAAAACAGGACGGAATATCCGGAAGGCAACTCCAGCAATTCTTTAACTAAGCTTCGTGCTTTGTCCATCACCGCCATAAAATCTTTGCTGCGGTGCGAAATTTCAAGCAGCGACATGCCAAGATTATTGAATTCCAAAACAGCTTCAGAAGCTTTTGCAAGAACTGTTTCGGGTAAAACCGCCGGTCCGGCGCTGAAATTATGTGCTCTCATATTTTTATTCGGGAATATTGGCGTTGATTAATGATAAAGCTGCGGGGTGATGTTCTTTGGCGGCAAATATAATATAAGCGGTTATATCTGTAAAGTGGGAGGATTGGAAAACTGCTAAACAAAACTACTTTCCAGACCTTCAGGGTCAGTTAACAGGTTTCAAAGAAAGGAAAAATTACTGTGCGGTGTATCTTTTCAGATAGTTTGCATTATGACAATAAACAATAAAACATAACCGTCATGAAAACACTAACTTTTGCTCTCATTATGTTAATTGGTCTCAGCGCCAAAAGCCAGGTTGTTAATAAACGTTATAACCAGGAACGCAACAAAACCATTTTCAACAACGAAAATGAAATTGTGGCTACCGACAACAGCATTTCCATTATTACCAGGGTCATTTACAATGCTATCCCTGATGGCTACCACATTACCTATACAACTTCTTTTATTGGAAAATCGGTGGAGGATGTGGAGGAAAGAATGAACGGGAACATGGACAACCTTGTTAAGAAGGCGGCAACGCTTCAATTGGCAAAAAAAGATATTGTGGTTGACCTGATTTCATTAGACCCTGTTTTTGATGTTAACCGCAATGACACAGTGCCAAACGGCTATAAAATTATTGAAAACATTACCTTTAATATTAAAAGCATATCCAACATCCGTGAACTGTCGAAGCTTTGCCTTGAATTTGGAATATATGACCTGGTGGCTGCGCAGGCATACCTGGAAGATTCCAAAAACATTGACGACAGCTTATCGGGCAAAACTGTGCAGGTGCTGGATACGAAAAAGAAGCTTTGCGCTGCCATAGGCTGGACATTTGATAACGGAAAAACAACATTGACTAAATTTAAGGATGTATTTTATCCGAGTGAACGCTATTTGCATTCCTACATCAACAATTCAACCCTCTACCAGCACAACATCTCGCAAAGTTCAACTATCAACATGGACAGAAGGGTGGAGGTTGACAATTATTATAACATGAATTTAAAAGATGCTGACTTTGTGTTCAACGCCGGCTATACAAATCCTGTAATTCAATTCTTCTACCAGTTAAATTACAGCTACACGAAAAAAGATACAGAGCAGGAAATGCGTGATAAGATTAAGAAAGAGGAAGAGAAAAAGCAGGACAAGCTTTTTTATATAATAGACAAAAGTGGCAACTTGAAAAAGGTTGAATTATAAATGTTGATTGGGTAACCGATATAATAAGGTGTTTTTATCTTTTCCGAAACATTGATCACGGTGCTCTGAGCACCGTGATCGGTGCTTTTAGTATCGCGCACGGTGCTCCGGGCACTGAAAACGGTGCTTTTAGCATCGGGCACAGTGCACAGAGTACCGAAAGCGGTGCTTTTAGCATCAAGCATGGTGCTCCGGGCATCGAACGTGGAGCTCAATGCACCGAATACGCCTTTCAGAACCTGAATAGAAATAAGGATATATTTGCCGGTGGAATAAATGATTATGTCAGCAGCCCAGATTCAATTGACTCGCGCTTTCTTTAAAGTCAAACCCTTGCAAGTATGCAATTTTCCAAATGCCATTTTCTTTCACTACTCTAAATTTATAATTAAATTCTTTCCAACCAGGAGCACCATTTAATTCTGGCTTTCCCCATTTCCAGTTTAATTCTCCCCGTTCATTGTTTAAGGAAATTACAATCACTTCAACTAAGTCCCAGGGATTCGGTTTGTCGTATGGAACATCCTGGCAGAGGCACCAGGGGCTTACATCATTAGCAAAACTGAATGTCGGTAGCTCATAAGTATTCCATTTATCAAACTCTTTGTTTTTTATCTTTCTGTCAAGTGTCCGGATGATTTGATTATAGTTCTCAATAAATTCTCCGGCAAAAAGATTCGTTTCTCTTAACTTGTTAAGGTTTATTTTGTGTTTGTCAAAGTCAAACCCAATGCAAGAACTGTCTTTGCTGTCAGTCAATACAGGCAATAAGTCAATTGAGTTTTCGTCACTCCAATTAAGAACTTTTCTGATAAGATTTTGGATTTGTGTCTTGTCGTCAACATTTGCTTCTGAAGTATTTTGGCTATTAGGCTGATTACAATCAAACAGCAAAATGCCGATGAGGATAAACGTCAGTTTAAAGATTTTCATTTCTTGAAGAATGTTTGAAGTTGGCTTCGTCAGTTTTGCACAATTCATTTATAACTATTTTTGAATATTTAATTAGTCTAAAATCATTCAAGCGATAAAATAAGTAAGAAATAAGTCCCATAATCGGTCCAAAGCCAAACCATCCCACCACCACCACCATTATTGTTGATGTATCTCTGCTAATAATAAGACTTATCAGTGTCCAAAAGCTAAGAAAAACATACACAATAATTAAAGAAATTAGTAATCTGTTTTTTGGGATTAGAACCTTAACGCTCAATTGTGATTTCCGCTCCGCATTTTCACAGATGCCAATAGTTATTGTTCCTGTTGGTCTATATGGTGAAAATATTGAGGGCTTTCTTGTAATTTCAATTTTTCCTTCAGTAACTTTAAATTCTGTAAAGTCAATATTTGGCGTATAAAATAGTCAGTCAAGTAATTTTTCTTATTTCCTTTTGCAATAATACTTAATATCTTTGCTAACGGCTTGTCTGACATTACTTCAAAAGTATCAATTGTTTCTTTCTTCAATTGTCATTAGTTTGAAGTTACTGTTGTCAAAAGTTCGCTGTCGAAAATTGCTGCTGGTGAAATTACTATTTCGTCCGTTGGAATTTTGTCCCCGTAACGCTCTTTCATTTTTTTCTTAACCGCTTCATTTGTCAGGTCAAAGTCGCTAAGTTTTTCAAGTTTACCAATCTCAATACCTGTTGCGCGTTGATAAACTTTCCAAATCAGTTCAGAACAATAAATTTTGTCGTCCGACCACTCAAAAGTCAGGTCGTAGTTTTTGCCGTTAAACATGTTGCCAACCTGTTTCATTTTTGTAAGTGTGGCAGAAGTTAAAACTTGGTCAGCGTTTTTAAGTCGCTTGATTACATATTTGCCGTCTTGTCCACGAGCTATCCATTTGTCAAGCGGTGTCCGCTTAACTGGTTGAACCGCCTCAAAAACATAGAAGTTGCTGCCGTCTTTATAAATAATTCCGCAATGAGAATACTTTGACTTAGTCGCAAGCTGAATGGCTTTGCTTTGTCCGGAAAGCGAGGTTTGAAATATGAGGTCGCCATTTTTTATTTCGTCATGGTCTGCAAGTTGTTTTACTTCACTTTTTGCGTAGTCAAATCGGTGTATTGGGTCGTAAAATATTCTCTTTGCGTAAAGTCCAACCATTAAAGTCAGTCCTAAAAGTCCAAGTATGATTATTGCTTTTTTCATTGTCGGTCTGTAGTGGCAGTGTAGGTTTTTACGCTACTTTTATTTCGATTTCAAAAGTTTCTGAAGTTCGGGAAATTCATTCTCAATTCTCTTATTGTCCATTTTTCCGTCTTTGTCATTATCGCCATACTCTAAGCCTGTCATAATAAGTCTCTCAATTGAATTAGTTTCTTCTTTGGTAAGTTTCTCTACCATAGAAGAAAACTCTCTTTCTCCAATTCGATAAATTATTTGAGTTATGATAAACCCTAAGTCGTAACAACCCGCACCACCACCGCACCAATAATTATTAAGTTTAGCTAATGCTTTTACGTCCTTGTTTAAAGTCAGATGGATAAGCTGTCGAAGTTCTCGATTGTCTGAGAAACTTTGGTTTTCATATAAAGTATCGTCAATGAGAATTCCATCAACTTCATTTTGTCTGCAAGAACCTAATGTTAGTGCGATTATTAATGTTATGAATAGGGTTTTTATCAAATTTCTCATTGTTTATTCGTAACACTATCAGTTTTAAGCTGACGCATAACATCGCGATATTTCTCTTTCAGCGGAGCCTGTAAGCTTCTTAATTCTTCTGAATTCATGGTTGAAATTTGTTAAGTCCTAAATCAACTTTAGATAGATAGCTATTCTCTCCACCGATAAGTTTCAACCTTGAACCCCGCCAGATCAAGAACGCGGTCAACAACCGTTGCGGCAAGCTGGTTGAAATCTTTTGGAAGAGAATAGAACGATGGGCTTGCAGGGCAAATGATTCCACCGGCTTCTGTGATGGTTTTCATGTTGTTGAGGTGGATGAGGCTGTAGGGCGTATCCCTCGGAACGAGGATCAGCTTTCTGCGTTCCTTTAATACAACATCGGCGGCACGGGTAATGAGGTCATTGGAAACCCCTGAGGCAATTCTTGCCATAGTGCCCATGGAGCAGGGGCAAACAATCATCACCCCGAAGCGGGCGGAGCCGGAGGCAAACGGCGCCATGAAATCGTTTTTCCCGTAAAGCTTAAATGGAATGTTTTTGTAGGAATCGTCGCCAAGCTCAAATTTCCACACTTCGCGGGCATTGTCGGACATCACCACGCCCACCTCTTCCACCTGCGAGGCAATCAAGGCAAGCTTCTCAAACAATACTTTTGCATAGATGGCGCCGCTTGCCCCGGTAACGGCAACTACGACTTTCATGGAATTACCTTTTTTTCTTCAGCCTGGATAACTTCATAAGTTGCGCCGTCGAACACAAACGCAATGATGCTGCAACGCGCCGGAACCCATTCGGGAGGAAGAGTATAGGTGTAAGAAACAAATGCAGAGCCGCCGGGAGGGGTACTTGCCAGGTCGTCGCCTTCTTTCGACGAAATGGCGCCCCGCAAAACGTGGTTGTGAACGAAGTTGTAGATGGTGTCATTCGCCGGAATCAGGCGGTCGTCAATTTGCGGCTTAATGATGCTGTCTTCAATGACGCACACCGTAAGCTTGTAGGTAGATGAAAGCGAATTGATGAATTTTGTTTTGAGGCAGGTGGTTAATTTCCTTGTGGCGCTGTCATATTGATTGACCATGAAAATATTGATGTAGGCGGGAATGTTCATGTACTTTGCCACGGATGTATCCCACCCGTTAAAATCGGGAGTAATCAGACATGTTGGATAGCCCGAACGGTTAATCATTCCGCTTGGATTCTGGTCAATGTGAAAAAAGGTATTCCAGTATTCGCCGGCTTCTGTTTTGAAATTATAATCCATGGTTGTTCCCGGAGCGGTTACGGCGGCAAAGTAACCGGCATGGACAGCCATAACCACCAGCTTTTCGCCATACTGTTGCTTTAAAGTTTTTGCCAAATCACCTGCTTCGGGGCAATTTCCACACTTGTGACCGGTATAATCTTCAAGTAAAACCTTCCTGGGTTGCGCCAAAGTGTCTGTAAAAATGCAGGTGTCGGTTGAAATGTTTTTTTGCTCTAACACCGGTCCTTCAATTTTATCGCAGCCGAAAAGGAGGATAATAAGGAAATAAGGAAATAAGGATATAGGGAAATATTTCATCAGATTCATAATTCGTAATTCATGATACGCTAAAAACTGCTTGAGATTGATAAGGTAACTCCGTTGGAAGCAGGGACTGTTCGGCAAACACCGCCCACGCAAAAAATGCCCGCCCGTTGCTTGCCGTAAGAAAGAGATATTCTTGTTGCATTTTTAATGAAACCGACAGTGCCGTTGAAATAATGAAATCGTCGGGAAACATCGTCGTTTCCATAATTATATTGGTCTTGCCCTGCAATAAACCAACTGGAGGAAATGGTATATTCCAGCAAAGCCGCAGCCCAGCTTTTCTGGTCTTGCCTGGTTGAAAGATGCTCGAGCTCAAGCCTGATGGCGCTGGAAGAAGCAAACTTACAGGTGACATCAGCCACCGCAATATTGGAATAAACTATCGGCGAGCCGGGTTTTTGAATGACACCCATGTTATAAACCTGGTTGGCATACAACAATGTTGTTTTAACTTTTTTGCTGAATTTCCTGGTAACTTCAATCACCAGGTCTTTGAAATAGGCTTCCTTACCCAATGCAAAGAAATCGGATTTATAGCCCTTTCTTTCGGTTTGCAAATCGTTCAGGTTAACGGTGTCGAGTCCGTTGATGGCAGAATAGTTAATCAGAATATCCGTTCCAAATGGACCTCCAAGCTTTGTTTCTTTCTTTATTTTATAGACCAACTCACCCTGGAATCCCATTTCGCCGTTGGGCTGGGTGGCATAAGGATAGAATGCTGCCAGGCTGTATGTATGTTGTTTGGAAAGGGCAGGAAGATAGTTGATGTAAAGAAAGTTGCCAATGGCTGCTGCCCTGTCAGAACGGAAAGACATATTGTCAATTCTTTTGGCGCTGAAAGAAATTCCAAAGCCTTTTTGCGAGTATCCCGTTGTAAGATATAAAGCTTCGCCAGGCTTATAGATAAATCCGTTGGAAGAAGAGGGGTCGTTGATCTTGTAAGCGTATTCTCCACCGAGATTAAAACCGCCACGGGTTAAATTTATCCTGCCGGCAGAAGCCGCCACATTCTCAGGCAGCTTGTACACAGGGTCCTGGTCTGACTGGTATTTGCTGACAAAGCTACCCCCGAATGTTACCTTTGTTTTGGCATCTTTCAGCCCTGCAAAAAGCTCATTTATTTCCACTTCTCCGTCAATTCCACGCACAATTCCCGGACCCTGATCAAAGAAAAAGCGCTGCTTGCCAATAAATCCTTTCAGGTTAATTCCATGAAAAGGCTCATATCGCAGGCGTATTCCATCCATGGCATTGTCATAGCCCAAGCCCCGTTCTTCATAGCTACGGAAAATTAGCCCGTTGCCAAATTGTTCGTAATAATTGCCGACGGTTATTTCAAGATTATCTACTTTATAAGAAGCATAACGATAAGGAATGCCGCTGTTTTTGTACCGTGGATCAAATCCCTGCAAGGCATTCAGGTAAGTTTCATAACGGATTCCGGCGGTAAAATTTCCTTTGGTATAGATGAAATTGGCAAAGCTGTTCATCAGCATTTTCTCAGGAACGGGAGGTGCGCCAATGGCAGAATCGGCATTGTAATATTGCGCATCCATCTGGAAGTTTCCATGAATCTCTCCCCATTGGTTGTTTTGCGAAAATCCTGAAAAGGAGAAAACGGAAATATAAATAAGGATTAAGGATAAAGCTTTGTTCAAGGGTTATATTTTTTCATGATTTAACTTTGAATGGCAATCATAAAACCTACTCCTTAATCTCTATTCCGGCAGCGGCTTTTTTCACCATTTCAAGCAATTTATCTTCATCGCCTTCAGCATAAGAATTATGCTGCCAAACGATTTCTTTCTTGCCATTAATAAGAAAAGTGTGGGGAACGGTATTCACATTCATGGCTCTTTTGAAATCTCCGTTAGGATCGAGATATACCTCGTATTCCCAGTTTTTACCATTTACAAAAGGGGCGACTTTTGCAGTATTCCGTGAATCATCAATTGAAATGGCAATAACCTTTACACCGGTTTCTTTTTTCCACTTTTCATAAACGTCGGAAATATTGGTCAGTTCCGTAACGCATGGCTTGCACCAGGTTGCCCAGAAGCTGATGATGATGGGTTTTCCATCGTTTTCAAATAAAGAAGAATTGAAAGAGCTTCCGTCAAGCTTTTTAATATCGGCAGCCGGAATTTTCCTCACTTTATTGTCCTGAGAAAAAGACAGGAACGATAAATGCAAAATGAAGACTGAAAAGAGCAGTAAAGTTTTAAAATGTGCTTGAATTATTTTGTTTTTCATTATCAAGGTTCGTTTTTAAGCATTCATTTAAAAATTAAACCGGCGACTTAAAGAAATAATAAGCCGCCGGTTTATTTAACAAGATCAATTTATTTTATAACAGAAACTTTCTTTGAGATGGTTTGATTGCCAATGGTCACATTAAAGTTATAAAGACCCTGGCTCAAGCCTGCGCTGTTGAAGTTGATGAAATGATTGCCAGCGGCATATTTTCCATAATTCTCAGAGCTAACAAGCTGACCTGTAAGGTTATATACATCCAAACGAACATTTTCGGTTTCGTTTAAAGTCAAGGCGATAATTGCATTGTTGTCACCGATTGGATTCGGATAGATGTTCATTGCAAGAGCGCTGTTCTTAATAGCATCAATAGAGGTGCTGCTGCTGCCTGCTGCTGCTTTGGCAGCATTCAGGATGCGACCTGTGCTGTTTTCAACAAGGAAACCTGCAACAGATAAATGCGACATAACTGAAGTTGTTGGAACAGTATAGTTAAAGCTATAATTAACCGCCTGCAAATCATTCACGCTCGCAGGAATGCTGCTTGCCTGACCTGAATATCCGCCAAGCAATGCTCTTCCAACATGGTCATAAACCATTGATGCGGCAGGAACCGGATCGGTAAGATTTTCAAATCCACCCATTGCGCCATTGCTTCCTCCGGCATAGTAGTTATGCTGGTCCCAGGTTGTTCCTGTTCCGGTTACTCCATTTTCGATAACAACGGCTGCAAACCTGTAATCACCGTTTAATTTGGTTACAAAGTTAGCTGTCAGGTTAACGGTCAATTGCTGACCTGCAATGGTTGAAGAAACAACAATGCCTGCAGGAGCAGCCTTGGTAATTCTGCTGTCATAATATTGCTGAACCAAATCCTGGGTGATACCTGCATCCAAAATGGTACGGTCAATATTTGCGCTTGGATAGCCTGAAAAATTTGCACCGCCATCATAAGCGGTAACTGTCATCGGGTCAGAGTTGTGTACAGCGATACCGATAAAGGTGTTTGGGTATGCGGCTGTCATGGCATCCATAACAACTTTTCCTCTTGGGCACCATCCGCACCATGTTCCTGTTCCTTCTTCCATTACAACATTTTTAACGGGAATGGAGCTGATTGTGTTAATCTTCATAGCACCAGTATTGTTTGCAGGAGTTGGGTCAGTTACACTGTTAGGATTGGAAAGCGTTACTGTTATTGGAAACTCATCCACTGTTCCCTTGCTAAAGGTAGTGCCGTGGGTGAAACTATAGCTTTGCTGTGAGGTTACATTTAAACCTGTGAGGGTTTGGCCGTGTGCCGTACCGTCATTCCAGTCAATTGTAACAGAGGTAAGGGGTGCGTAGCCCCTGTTGGTAAAGGTACCAAAAATAGTAGTAGGAGTGTTGAGCGAAACAAAACTTTCGGCTGAACCAACTGCGTTTAATTCAACATCATTGGCAGGCAAAGATTTCACTTCAACATCATCAAGATACAGTACATACATGTCATTGCTGTTGTTGATAAAAGCAATGTACACCTGCTGTCCTGCATAAGCAGATAAATCGGCAATTTTTGTTTCAAAAGTTTGACCGGCGGCAGGAACTGTTAACAAGGTTGTCGTAAAGTTGGCAACAGCATTTCCCGTTGTTGAAATCTTTACCACATAACCGTCAGGATAATTTCCGTCCGGGGCAAGTGCTTTAAAAAGCAGGTAAGGATTGGAAGCAGGCACAGTAATGTGCGGAGTAATCATCCAATCATTGGATTGACCCGCAGGTGTGTACCATGAAATGCTCAATGCAGCCTTGGTTGTTCCTGTAGTTGTAGGCGCTGTTCTCACAACCCATGCGTTGGTGCCCATATAGCTGAAAGAAGTGTAGGGGGTCAAACCATCTACATTTTGCTGAGTCCAGCCTGAAGGCAACATTCCTGTTCCGCTTGTAAGGGTAACTCCTTCAAAGTTTTCAGAAAACTGTGCTTTTACAAAAGAGCATGTAAAAACAAAGAGAAGAATTGGTAAAAGTTTTTTCATAATTAGATTTTTTAAATGATTAAAAGGTTAAAAACAGTGATTAAATAAGAGGGTGTAAATATAGAGATAAATATTAAACGCAATGGGCAATTAATGATATTTTAATTTCAGTGCGTTATTCAAATACAATATTCATCTCAACCCTCCTGTTCTTTGCTCTTCCTTCGGGGGTTTTGTTGTCGGCAATCGGCTTGTTAGGTCCATAGTATTCAGTCATAATTCTTTCAGATTCTATGCCCACGATAACCAGGAAGTTTTTCACAGCTTCGGCGCGTTTCCTTGAAAGCGTCATGTTGGCATCAACCTTTCCGACATTATCCGTATGTCCGGCAAGCTTCAGCTTCCAGGTCGGTTTCCTTACAAGCAGCTTGGCAAGTTCTTCCAGAGATGAATAAGAAACCACCTTGATGATGTCCTTACCGCTTTCAAACTCAAGGTTAGAGAATGCGGTTTTCAGGATTTCCTTTTCGGCTTTTTCAATAATAGGGCATCCGTGATTGCTTACCGGTCCGGGTGTTTTAGGGCACGAATCAAGCTTGTCAATAATTCCGTCTTTGTCCATGTCGTCTTCAGGGCATCCGAAATTGGTGGTTAGCCCGGCAACTTCAGGACACTTATCTATGTTGTCTGCAACGCCATCCTTGTCTTTATCTCCCCAGGGGCATCCGTTGTTGTCTTTCGCTCCGAAAACATCAGGGCATTTGTCAATGTTATCCGGGATGCTGTCATAGTCACGGTCACCCCATGGGCATCCATGATTTTCTTTTGGACCTGCAAGCTCAGGACATTTGTCAATGTTGTCGAGAATGCTGTCGTTATCCCGGTCACCCCATGGACAGCCATCGTTTTCTGCTGATCCGGCAACATCAGGACATTTGTCAACGTTGTCGAACACACTGTCGTGGTCTTTGTCTCCCCAAGGACAGCCACCGTTTTCTTTAGGTCCGGCAACATACGGACATTTATCTTCCTGGTCGGGAAGTCCGTCGCCATCTGTGTCAGGGCAGCCTTTAAACCGAAGCTCTCCTTTAATGTCCGGGCAGTCGTCTTCTTTGTCGGCAACACCATCCTTATCGCTGTCTTTGGGCGCTCTTTTCTTGTCCTTATAGCCAACCAGAATGTTGAAGCCGGTGTGAATGTTGAAATTTTTGGTGTGCTGCGGGAAAATCGGTCCGAGGAAATTGTCGCTTGTTACATACCATTCAAAGCCTTTGAGGTTTAAAACAAGCCCGGCTCCCATGTTGTTCCATGATCTGTGCAACACTGAATAATTAACGGTAGCATGAAGACCTTTTTTTACACGGGTGCTGAATGACAAGGCTACAGACGTGTGCATTCCATGATAAAATTCATTATACATGGTCAATCCCACATTGTTGTTTTTATTGAGATAAAAGTTCCCTGTCAGGTAAATTTTTGAATTCAGCCACGATTTATAAGCTTCGTTTGTTTCAACAGGCTTAAAGGAGTTTAAAAGGGAGTCGAAATAAGTTTTAATAGACGTGGTGTTGGTATCGCCATGCGCATTAATGAAGTTCCTGATGTCGAAACCTTCATAAGTAAAGGATGAATTGTCGGTTGTATAATTTTTAAGCTGCTCTTTCCAGTTAATGTATCCGAGGTCAATCACACTTCCTGAAACCGAGAATTTATCATTTATCTGGTAGTTTCCTCCTAAATCGAGGGCAATTCCGCGATTATCTTTCTTGAAAATATCCATCGGGTTAAATGTTGTGATTCCGCCATAACCGATATTAACTCCGGGTAGCATTCCATAAAGCCAATCGTCAAACGCCATACCTCTGAACAGTGTATCCGTGCCAGAGGTATTCACCCTGATAGTTGATTTTCCTGTCAGGTCAAAGGTGGTGGCATCGGTAGTTAATCCAATCTCGCTTTTGGCGGTGGTAATATTGACCTGCCCCTGCAAATACTTCGCTTTAAGACCTATGGTTAGCTTATCGCTGAAATCACGTGCATATCCCAGCCCGAACTCAGTGTATAAGGAAGCATCAAATCCCAAACCTGAGAAATCTGCTGTTTTGCCAATTAATTGGGTGCTTAATCCCTGACCTTCTATAGCCAACTTGAAGAAATCGCCGGGATAGGTAAACCGCATGTACTCCTTTTCAATAATATTCAATGAAAAGTAGTTCTTTTTTACCCTGAATCCAAAAGTAAGTATATCAACCTGAAGAGCCGTGCTCAAATAGTTTTTCTTGGCAAGCTTTTTTAAGAAAGTTTCGGTATCCAACACAAGAGAATCGTCCTGGGCGCGGTGAGTAATAAGGTTGCTCCATTTAAAACCTGTGTTGTATGCGTTAAAATAGAGAGAAGAAATGCCCGGTACACCAAGATAAAAATTTGCTGTTGGCGTAATGGCAGGATTGGTATAAGAAGCCTGGGGCACCAAGGGTATGTTGTGGAGGATAAGGTCTTGCTGCGCCAGGCATTTATTACTTGATAAACATGTTATGAAAAAAAGAAAGCTTAATATAACCGGGGTTAGAAGTTGCTTCATCAATTTGTTATTAAGGGTTAATTATTGTTGGTTCTTAAAGGTCATCTATAATTTAAGCTTTGCATCTATACCCACTCTTACCCCAAGCTTATAAGTGGAGTATATCTTAACATTCTGCGATGGAGTATTGTTAACATTATAGGTATTAAGCGTTCCTTTGACAAGAATTTTTTTGACATCTTTAAGGGTTTGCATTTTATGATGAGGGAAAATTCCTGCTTCATCAAAATAGACATCCACAATTTTGCGAACTGCATTTGCCTGGTCAACTTTTTCATCCGGTCCAACAGGAGCCGCTGAAATGATTTGCTCCAGCGGTGCAATCAAAGAGTCCAACACGTTGTAATTGGTGTCTGTCATATAGACCTGCACCCAACCTTCCATTGGGAAGCCATTGTTCATGTTTATCCTAATCATAGCAGAAGACATTTTGTCTGACTCCTGATCAAAGGTAAAATCGCTGGTGTCCTGCAATACAAAACCCTTCAAAGTTCCGTGCATTGGCAATTCCACCTGGATGTCAATAAAGAAGTGGCTGGAATCTGTTGCGAAATTCTTGATGGTGGGGTCGTTGTTCGGGTTGGATATTGCGTTCAGGTCGCACAATATATAAGAAGGCGTATAGTTGATTACGTCGGCAATGTTACTTCCAGATGCCTGTGTGAGGTAATAAACCGTCGTGTCTTTGCCACCGATATTGGAATAGGTTGGGTATCCAACGGTAACTGAATCATTGGGAATGCCTGTAATAGGGTGTTGACCCGCAACTTCATGAAAGCCATAAAATGCGCCGATATGTCCGCCAATGGGTACTCCGAATGAATTCTCAACGGTTAGTTTCAGCTTGGAATCAAGAATATGCAATTCTCCCGCGCCAAGCGAGTGCAAAAACAAGCCGATGTCAACGGTGTCGGCGGGAATAGTTACAAGGTTTTGTCCCAGGTATCCGAAAATAGAACTGAAATCAAGATCGGTAAGGTTGCAATTGACGGTTATTGTGTTGGAAGGACTAATGGCATTGTTGGATGTTTTGGTTATGGTTGCCTGAACGGTAATGTCCAGGTGGTTGTAGGATGTGCCGCTTACACCTGTCATATCAAGGCTGTATCCTGTAAGATCGAGGGGAACGGAATTGGCTGTAACGGGTAAATTGCCGGCAAAATTCATGGGGAGGGTTGCGTGGAAGAAGTTCCCGCTATGATCTCTCAGCTTTGAAATATTAATGTCCATTGTAACATCCTGCTGAATTTGCGAAGCAACCGAAATGTTAAGAAAACCTTGCTTTAGAAAAACAGAATCAATCTTGAAATCTGCGTTTCCGGGAAAATTATAATCACCGTTAACAGTAAAAGGAGGAATGATGAGGGTGCTGCCAACAGGAACAGTATTGTTAAAATTATCCTGGTAAGATTGTGGAATGGAGAGGCTTTGATTGAAGCTTTGATCGGGAATATCAATGAGGTCAGTGGTTTTAAAAACCCTTCCCGTATAGATTAAGGTTACGAAATTGTCGTTGTCAACATGTACATCTACTGTGCTGTCATGCAACGGAAGCATGTCGGCAAGTGTTAATTCCGAATGAATTAACGGAACGGCAAGGTCTGGCGTCCATGAACCTTTTGCGAGCTTATCCAACTCAAAATAATCCTTCACACAGGAGGAAAGGAATGCCACAATAGAGAAAAGGACAAGCGCCCCGATAATAAATGTTCTGTTGAAAATCGTGTTAAATTTAGTCATATTCATTTGTTTTAATAGAATTGCGAACCATAATTGCCGCAAAATAACGAATTTATTTCAACCGTATGACAAAAAATCAGCAAATTACTCGATGGGATATATCAAAATACGGCTGTTTTCACCGCCGGCAACCAAAATGAGCGGCATGTTGTTTTCATTGGACGAAATGGAAAAGGCAGTATTTCCCTTCATCGGAAAGCCTTTGTAATTGCTTCCGTCAGCATTCAGCAAATACAATTCTCCTGCCTGGTCGTCAACAATCCCGATTTTGACCGATTTATCGGGCATCGCAAAAATCATTGGCGGTCTTTTCACGTCGCCCTCCATCTTTCGGCTGAAAAGCAATGTGTTTTTACTGCCGTCATAAACCGTCAGCTCATTCAGGTCAAGAAAAATCAAATCGGTTATGTTGTCGTTGTTGATGTCGCCTGCCGCGAAAAAATGTTCGGCGGTGAATGATCTTGCAGGTTCAACGCTTTGAAAAGCCACCTTCCCGTCAAGCCCCACGCTTATTATTTTTCCTGTGCTGTCTGTTGCCAGCAATTGTGTTTTGGCGGCGCTTTCACCTCTCACAAGGCACAAGCGGTTGTTGTGTGAAACAGCAATCTTGTCCTTTACGGCTGCCTTGCTGCTGCCAGTGCGGGCAAGAATATCCACTGTTCCGTTGTCTTCTGTTGCCAGCAGGTAATCTTTTCCGGCGACATTCACATATTGGAAAGGCGAGATAATAAAGCCTGCGCTTTTCTCAAACTGCCAGCCTTTCACTGCCGATCCGTCTTTCTTGAAATTATAAACTTTGTTGTTTTTGCATCCCACAATAATCCGGTAATCTTTGGTGTGGTCATAATCGAAAACAGCAATAGGGCAGGTGGCGGCGGCATCCAGCGAAATAGGGAAATTCTTGACATCGTTGCCATCGTGATCCAGCAGGTAAATAAAATTGCGGGTGTTGAACAGGAAGCCTGCCACAGAGGGCGCCGCTTCTACCTGGTAAACATCGCCCATCATTTTTTCAGGAAGCTCTTTCTTCCACAATATTCTTCCGAGGTTGTTGAGCAGGTAAACCGTATTGGCATCATCCTGCACAAAAATCTCATTCTCTTTGGAAAACGAATTGACCACAATTGCCGGTCGGCTGCTGAAAGTGGTGTCCAACTGCCCTTCCCACACATTGCTTTTTTCCTGCTTGGCCGATCCTTTATATTTAAGGTATATGTTGTTGTAGAATGATTCTTTGTTGGAGCTGAGCTGTATTGCCGATGCCTCGAATTTGCTGAAAAAGGCAAGGTTGCTATGAATGATTTCAACGGCTTTTTCGTTGGCGTAATGCTCAAAAATATTGACTGATTTCTGCAAATGCGTATAGATAAAAATATTGGAAGCGCCGGAAAGACCTTCGGCAAAAGACGAATAATACACATCCTTGTCCAGTGTTTTCCCCGAAAGGTAATAATTGATGAAGGTCTTCATTCCGTTCACATCATTCGCAAAAACAACAAAATTGCCGATAATGGAATAGTAGGTAAAGCTCATGTCTTCGAAATCAGGTCCGAAAATCTTTGGAAGAATCTTCGGCAGGTTGATATAGCCAATGCTGAATCCGTTGTAAGAAACAGGGGCGGGAGGGCGTGGGGCAACTGCCGGTTTGTTGAGCTTCATCACCAAATCATCGAGCAAACCCTTGGTTTTGGTTGTATCGTTGGAGCTGAAAATGGCATAAGCATTTTGGGTCAGCTCGGTGGTGGCAGGTTCCGTAATGGCTAATCCGAATTCATTGCCAATCCACGAAAGCAGGCTTACTTCAATATCGAGGTTATATTCTTTGTTTATTGTTTTTACCTCCTCTTCATATTCCTGCAGCTTGCCCCGTTTTTCGAGCTGCTGCTTGTAGTCAACAAAAAATCCTGTCAGGCTTTCAACCCCGAAAAATATGAACGATGCTGTGTTTGCAGGCAGCACGGCAGTGAAGCGGTTTTCCTGAGGCTTTTGTTTCAGGAACAGCTTCAGGTAATTGCTGCTGGTATCATCTGTAAAAGTAAATCCGTTTAACATCAAGCCGTTGTTGCGTATATTCATGTCCACTTCCGACCATGAGGCAAGGTTTCCGAATCGTTCGGCATTCTCGTTGCTTTCCGGCTTCACCCATCCTGTCAACACCTGCGAAAAGAGCTTGTATTGAATGTAGATGTTTGCATCCACCTTTGTTCCTGCCACCTTGTTTACCTTTTTGAAGCCGGGATCGTCCAACACCGATTTGTTTAACCGCAACTGCCTGATGGCATCTTCAATGAGCGCTGCCGAACGGCTGATGGCAAGAATGCCGTTGTGCTCGAAATAATGATACATAGCGTTATCGCCGGCTTTCACTTCTACAATCCTGTTGTCTTCAAAGCTTCTTTCCGAAATAGTTCCTTTCGTCCCGATAATTTTCTTTACAAAATCGTCAACCGCAGCACCGTAATTCACACCCGGCAGCCCGATGCAATAGAGAAAGCTCTGCTTGCCGGCGCCTTCGCGGTGCATGGAAATGAAGAGTGGCTGGTTGGTGAAAATCTTTTCGGCATCGGCATTGGCAGCGAGCAGAGAGTCAATGAATTTAATGTCTTGTCGCAAACCATTAAAGAAAGGAATGTCGGCAAGGTCGTTTTTGAAGTCGGTATTTTCAAAGAATTTTTTCCAAGAAGCCTGGGGTTTTTTCAGCTCGATGATGACTGCGGCTGTGGAAGGCACTGCATGGATGGCAGGGGAGGGGGGAGTATTCAGCCTTAAATAGTAAAGGTATCCGCCAACAATTCCACTCAAAACAAGAACAATCGCAATAAAAATGAGAATTTTCTTCAACTATGCTTTTTTATCCGGGTTTGTTGCTGGTTTGGATGGACAAAAATAGAATTTCTTTTTATGGGAATTAAAGGTTCATGAAAAGATTAATTTGGTACGCTAATTATTCACCGCGACGGCCCTCCGCATTTTCCACCAACGCCTGCAATATTGCCCTGTCAATGCGCCCATGCCCCCTGCCAATCCTCCTACAAGACCTGTGATTATTAGCAGCAGCCAATGTGTTTCGGGTATTGGAAAAAGAAGGACAACTTTTGACGAAAGAAGGGCGTGGGTTTCCCTGTCAATGTATAGCGCATAGCCAAACCAAAGCAGGAATACGGCATTGAAACCTGTTAGAAAAGAAGCAAGCGGCAATTCTTCATAGAATATTTCAACCACAAAAGCCACGATAGCGATTGTCCACCACGGCAAAACAAGCTGCGCCAGCGCAGACAGAACAATAATCAATGATGTTTTGATAAGAAGCTTCATTCCTGTTTTTATTTTTTGGCTGATGATGACCCCAAAAATTCCTGCCTGAAAAACACTTCTCCATCCTGAATTTCATCCTTTCGCCACAAAGTAAGCTCATAATAATTGCCGTTTCGCCAGGTGTTGATGAAGTTGTCGTAAAAAGGACTGCCGGGATTGCCCGACTGTCCTCCCGGATAAACTCCCCACCCTCGTGCCTTCGTCCCGGTTTCAGCCACCATTCTCCACGATGGTCCGTGAGTGGAAGTGGTTGCATTGATAACATTGTGGTTTCCGCCCACAATAATATTCAATGAGCTGAAAGCATTAATCCTTAGAATATGCTTTGCAGTTGTTCCTTTATACCTGCCCCAATGTGGATCAATGTGGAATTTCAGCAACGCATTGTTAAAAAGTTCATCCACCGCTTTGCGAAAAGCCATCACCACAATTGCCTGCGCATTCTCCTTTTCGGGGGTTGATTGGATGTCGAAAAACGGGTTTTCGGGGTCAGAATTCAGCAAACGGGTGGTGATGATTGCATGGGGATTGGCAAAATAGAGTGTGTCGCTTTTCAGTTCATCCCACGTAAGATTATTGATTTCCTTCCACCAAACCTCGAAAACACTGGGCGCATACGAGGCTGTATCGTTAAAATAATTCCATTTCCTGAGCTTTTCCATGGCAATATTTTCTTCCCATTTATATTTGATGCCGGCTTTGTCCATATATTTCAGCAGCACAGGCAGGGCTTCCTTCGCGTGGAGGTTAAAGTTATCGTTCTGCATCGTCATCATTTTCTGCGGGGTGATGCTGTCCATTTCCGACAGCAGCGAATTTATCCGCCGGTTGCGGTAATACTCATAGATGCCGTTGGCAAAGGTTTGCGTTTTGAGCTTTGCGTTTTGATCTGGTGAAAAAGCATGTTGATTGGCTGAGCTTACAAATCCCCGTTCAGGGTTCACGGTATGTGGGTTTTCTTCCTGTGCAACATATCCTTTCCAGTCGTTTTCGCCAATGCTTCCATCCATGATAAATTTGCCCTGCTCAAAATCTTTCGCGGGAAATTTTCCCTGCTGCCACAAAGCGATGGTATCATCGTGCGAAGCAAAAGCAAAATTCTGGGCGGGGCATTGGTAATATTGCAAAGCCGCGAGATAATCGCTGTAGTTTCTGCCGCGGTTCATATAATAAAAGGTAAGCAATTCGTTGGAAGCTTCGAGGGCGGTCCATTTCAGGGCGAGATCAGCCGCCGGCGCGCCCGTGGCTGTGTCGTTGCCGGTGTAAGTCAGCGGACCGAAATGGGTATAGATGAGCGTATCATAAACCGTTTCCTTGCCCTTTATCTTAATTTCTTCCACCTCCTGTCGCGCTGCCATCCATTTGCCGTCAAGCAGGTATTCCTTTCGCGAGGCGTCCCTGAATTTTATGCTGTACCAATCCTTTACGTCCACGCTTGCATTGGTCACACCCCATGTGATGGAATCGTTGAAGCCGATAATGACATTGGGCGACCCCGGCAAAGTAACCCCATAAACATCCAACCCCGGCGCGGCAAGCTGCATTTCATACCAAATGGAAGGCAACTGCAACTGCAAATGGGGGTCGTTGCAAAGAATAGCATTTCCCGAAACCGTTTTTGCGCCCGAAACCGCCCAGTTGTTGCTGCCGACGATGAGGTCGTTGGTGTTTTCGGATGGGATTGCAAATCCCTTGCTAAATCGGACAGGATTGCAAATCCTGTCCAGCCGCGAGTTACAATTTCTGTCCAGTAGTGTGGGCAATGCGCGGCTGGTCAGGATTTGTAATCCTGACCCCTTAGCTTGGGATTTGTAATCCCATAATTGAGGAATAACCGCATCGGCAGAATCGGCATATTCGGGAAACAGCAAGTCGAAATTCTTCCTGCCAAGCAGCTTCAGCGCATTCGTATTCTCAAAATCGCGCTCGGTGCCGGTAAGCATTTTCGCCATGTATTTCAGTAGCAAAGCCGATTTGAGCGGCGTCCACGGCTCCGGCTCATAATCCAGCATCTTGTATTCAAGCGGAAGATTCTTTTTGGTCAAAGTGGCGATGAAGGCATTTACCCCGTCGGCATAGCTTTGCATAACAAGGTGCGAAATGGAATCGTGCTCAAAAGCCTCCACGTTTTTTTTGGCGGCGGCAAAAAGACCCATTCGACGCTGTATTCTGTCATAGTTCAGCCCTTTTTCGCCAATAATTTCCGACAATCTTCCCGCTGCGGCATAGGTTTGAAAATCCATTTGCCAAAGGCGGTGCTGCGCCGTGATAAAACCCTGCAGAAAATAAAGGTCATGTGTATTGTCTGCAAAAACATGCGGCACCATTCGCTTGTCGAAATAAACCTCAGCCTTGCCCTGCAATCCTTCCAGCGAATAATCTTTCTGAAAAGAAGGAACATTGGTTTCAGCATTTTGCCAGAAACCGTTAAAAGGATCAAAAAACTTTCCCAATGAAATAAGGTCGCCGATTTTGGTATTCAAAAAAACAACCAGCGCAATGGTGCAGAAAAGTGATATTAGAAAACGGGGCAATTTGGTTATTGGTTATTGGTTATTGAATTTCAGCCATTATTATTACTTTTTAATATTTCAGATACTAAGGTAGCGGTTATTAGGCGCTTCTCCCTCATAGTAAACAATATCTGCATTCCCGAAAATCAATATTATTTCTTCGATACCGATAAGATTATTAATAGCGTTGTCAACAGAATACAGCTTTCCATCATACTGAGAGTGATATGAAATGACATAACAGCTTGAAATATCTTTTTTACCTTTGACTTTAGCTATGATCGCATCACGAACGTTTTCGTTTCCAGGTATTTCGTGGAGCAATTTCCAATTAAAATCTTTGAAGTAATGCAATTCATTCAGAAACTTCCATCGGGTTTTCTCTTTCGCAACAAATCTCAAATATCTTTCTTGTTTGTCTTTATTGACAAACTTCTTAATTAAAGATTGCTCTGCTTCTGCTTGCATTTCTTTCTGTCTATGGTTGGAGTCCATGTCTTCTATCTCCCATCTCCTTCCTTAAATCCGGCGTCAAAACTAAACAATAATGTTTTAAGGAAAGATGGTGCAAATATTTTAGGTTAGGATTTCAAACTTAGAAAGCCCCAGCCGCTACATTTATTTCGCAAAAACACAATGTCATTCATCGGCAAACTATACTGCCAACGACATGTGCAGTATTCCCTCTCGGAGATGCAGTATTCGCTATCGGGAATGCAGCATCTCCACCTGGAAAGGCTGCATCACCTATTAGAAAGGCAGCATCACCTTTAGGAAAGGCTGCATCTCCGACAGGAAAGACTGCACGACTTGTCGGATAGGCAGCATCACCGATTACTATGGCTGTATTACCAATAAGACAGGCTGCATTGACGACGGGAAATGCAGTATTAACAACAGGTTATGCAGCCATCCCGATCGGTGATGCTGCATAACGAGGCGGGAAGGTAGTTTTAGTGAACGATAATCCATACAGGAAAGCTCCATTCCTGGGGTTGGTCGTCAATGATTATCCTGCGGCGAAACCATAGTTTTTTCATGGGCTTTAAGTCCTTAATCTCCCTTTTGGAATGGGAAGTTGATGGACGATACAATGTCCATTTTTTACAATCACGGCTGGTTTCCCACTCATAAGTTGCCTTGACCGACCTGGGGGCTGCTTTTGAGGTAAGAATCACTGTACCTGGCGCATTCTCTTTATTTGCCACCTTCAACTCAGGCTTAACGTATGGATTAGTTATTTTGATATTCAGCAGCGCACTGCCGGCAATGGCTTCCGCTTCAGTAGGATTGGCATCCATTACGCGCTGAACATCGGACATCAACGAATCAAAATCATTGAACATCCTGAGCAGCAATGTGTTTCTGACTTCTGAGTCAATCTTCTTATTGAGCAAATCCACCTGACCATCCGCAACATCTTTGATATGACCGGAAACGGTTAAAAGCGGAATTTTAAAAGTTCCGGCAGGGAAACGGGCATTGCCCGTACACGCCTTTACAATAGCCCGTGCTCTCGCAACCTTATTGTTAATGTTGGACGTGTCTCTTTTAAAAGGAACCATAAGCCGCACCCGTCGCTGGTTAGCGCTAAAGGCAAACAAAATAAAGTGCATCGTCACTACTAAATGTTGCAGGCAATGTGCAACATTTACATTTGTGGAAGATTGATTATTTTTCATTTTTATAATAGTTGGTTAGACTTTCCAAAATTATAAAAATAATCTGCAATAAGCAATTTTATTTGATAAACCCTAAGCCACTCGCCCCCAATCCTAACCTCGAATTCGCTGAGAGGTTCAAAACAATTTTGTGGATTGAGGTGTGAGGGGAGGGCACTGCATTATGCCAAAAACGGTAAATTCGCCCTTTGAAACATGCGTAATATTTTTTGGAGAGGTGCATAAACTGGACAAACAGTGAATAAACTTTTGCTAATTCTTGTTTTTGGACTTTTTCTCACCTCTTGCGATTGTATGCAAAAAGCGAATGGTGTTGTGCTGGACAGCGAAACAAAAGAGCCACTTGACAATGTTGCTTTGGGAAAGTATGCGACAGTAGATACAGCCAACCCATATTCAACGCGAAGTTTCACAGACGATAAAGGACAATTTGATTATTCGGGTATTGGAGGAGGTAGTTGCGATTTTGACTTATTCTTTTCAAAAGAAGGTTATGAGTTATTGAAAGTTGGGTTTCAACAAACTTCAGACAACGACACAGTTTATCTAAAACGAAAACGATGAGTAAGTCAAGTTGGATATTGACAGACCTGGGAGCCAGAGACGACAAAAACAACAGTATTTAAAGCTTAAATTTTGACAAGGATTAAACCGACCATATCACAAATAATTTTCAGTTTGACATTTATATACTGTTTAACATTGGGAACAAAAGATTGGTGGGAAACTATTTTTATGTATTCGTTTTTTTGGTGGGTTTGGTTAACTTATATTGCAAGAAAAACTATTAAACATCCATTGACAAATAAATTCGGCAAGACCTTGACAGACATTAATACAGTCCTAACAATGTTGCTTATTTTTTGCGACATAATAATTATAATCTTATCTGCATCTTTTTTAGCACGAATGATTTTTGGTTGGTCAAATTTTTATACTGTTGTCATGTATGGAACAATTGCAGTTTTTATCCTTTCAATTTGCGGACACATTTACATTGCTACCCATAACATTTTGACAATAGACAACCAACGACATAAAATAAGAACGATAGTCCGACTTCTGATTTATCCTTTAGGTATTTGGACAATTCAGGAAACTTTAAAAACAAAAATGATAAACGAAATGCAAGACAATGATAAGTGAAATGCAAGACAATGATAAGTGAAAATATCCTCTCTTTTTAAACTTCTCAAATTCCTCAAGCGTAATCAGCAATTTTAAAAGCTACTACCAACATGACAAGTAAACATTTACTAATATTGCTTTTTTCGTTGTTCATGTGTTGCAACATTGCACCTGACAAAGGAGAAGTGAGTTCAAAACAAGCCGCAGACACAACATATCTTTCATTGTATTTTATACGCAAAGATGAAGTAAACAAAACCCGCGAAGGAGAAATTTTGATTTTTGGTAAATACGCAGCAGGAAAATACCTTCCTGTAACAGATTACGACACAATTACAGGACAACCCGTGAGTGAAAGGAAGCTAATTCTTGTTTCGCATAAATCATTCACTACTTATTACAAAGGAAAAATCTTATCGAATATACTTATAGAAAAAGTTGATTCTTCAGATTATGATTGCGACAAAATCACCATTGGGAAATGTAATGACAAAATTACTTCAGCGCTTTTTCAAAATAGAGCTAAAGAGTATTCTCAGGCTCGTGAAGGAATAAGCGAGGGGAAAGACATTCAATATTCGTTGATAAATTTTTTAGCGTTAAGTTCCAATGTCGTTCAGCCAAAAAACATATTTTCTAAAACCCAATCTTTAGATTCAATGCAATCTTCATTGATAAACGAACACTTTAAAGCTAAATTCAAATCCTATTGTGATTCTCTTTCTTCGAGTATGGTTGTAGATAGAAGCTTTACTTCACAAATTAATTTCAAGGGAAAGAGTTCTCCATTATTTGTTTCAATCGCTACTTGTTCTGACACAACAAAATCCCTATTCATGAGTTTACTTTACATTTTCAGGATGGAGAAGGGTAAGATTGAACCTTTGTTTGAAAAATTTGAAAATGTTGGTATGGACAGTTGGGGAAGTGGCTATGCATTTATTGACGCGGTAGATATTGACTCAGACAACAATCCTGAATTAATTTTCAGAGTAGATGGATATGAATGGTCTAATCTCGTTATTTATAAATATTCCAATGGGAAATTTAATCTTGTTCTTGATACATCGCTTTATGGCTGTTGACAAAAAAACCGGTTGGCAAGAATATGGTGATGCGCGGCTGGTCGAGCAACCCCGACCTCTGAACTGCTGACAAAATAAATAAGTGGACAACAGGGAATTCAATATAAGCATATGCGAACTTTAACGATACAACTCCTAATTAAATGCAAAGCAGAGACGATAATATGGACATAAGAAAAGTATCAATTCCGAAACCTTGTTCCTACGGCTGGGACAAAATGAGTGTTGCAAAAGACAACACAGGAAAATATTGTAAGGCTTGCGACAAAATAGTTGTGGACTTTACTGTTATGACAACTGAAGAACTTCAAAACTTTCTTTCGAACTATGAGGGTGCGAAGACCTGCGGACATTTTAAAACAATTGACACTGCTATTGAAACAACCTGGTTTCAGAAACGTTTATTGAATATTCATAACTACATTGATAAGAGCTTTAATAAAACAGTATTGAAAACAATGACCTTATTTGCCATTGCATCACTTTTAACTTTGACAGGTTGTATGACACATACAGAAGGAGAGATAGATAATAGTTCAAGAAACAGCGTTGCAGTGGATTCTATGGTTAAGTTTAATATAGTTTTAGAAAAAGACAGCATAAACAAGGAATAACATTATAGCTTAAAATGTTCTATTAAACAACCTATGAGCTTAGCGCTTAACTTCGCTTTTGATTAAGACACCTTAATAATCACCGGCTGCCAAACTAATTTCAAAAATGGAACAATTCAAAATCAAGCAAGATGGGTTTAAAGAAATAAGGAAGCAAATGCTTGCAAGGGCAATTCCTTTGGCAATACTTGCCGCGTCTTTCGGCATTGGAATTTCTTATTTCAATCCCAACAATCAACCCGATGATGCCAATATAATGCCTTTCTTAATTCCGTGTGTTTTCGGTCTTGTGGCATTGGGGCTTTATCTTGGCGTCAGCAGGCAGAAGGTTTTGTTTGAAAGCTATTGCCTTACCATTTCCGATATGCAGATTGTGCGCGAGCAAAAGAACACACCCACCATTGTTCTTCCATTGAGCCACGTCAGTCAAATAATAAAAAACAGCAATGGCAGCTTTACCATTAAAGGTAAAACAAAGTTGGATGTGATTGGCGTGCCGGCGCAAATTGATAATTACGGCAATCTGGAAACTTCCCTCCATCAAATCTGCCCGCTAACCACGCAAACAGTCGAGCCGCTTACGCAAAAGCTCAATTTTGCTATTGTGGTTGCAATGCTTGGATTAATGGCTTGTGTTTATCTGGCATCAAACAAAATAATTGTTGGCATCAGCGGAACCATTTTATCGGCAGTTTTGATTTATTCCTTCATTCAAATACAGCGAAACAAAAACATTGACAGCAAAACAAAACGAAGCAGCTATACCACAATCCTGGTTTTGCTATCGGTTATTGCAATAACGATTTATAAGCTGATGGCATAATTACGCCGCTCCTTCCTATTTTTCTATAATCAACATTTCCGGCAAAAATCCATCTTCCATTGAGGGAAAGATGCCAGTAAACATTGGCTTTTCCTCAATTACTACAACTGTTTTCCAAAAATTATTACATAAAAGAGGGAGTTTATAAACAGGGGATTTCTTAAAATAGCTATATGGTGTTAGTCGAATAAATTGAATGCAGTTATATTTTAATGCGATAAAAACTGTAGTTTAGCATCTCAAATATTCACTTTATCTAACCTAATAACCTTTTTTATGAAAATAAACCGCTCGTTCATTATCAAATCCGGCAGGCTGATATGTTGGCTGACTTTTATTTTTATGCTCATTGTTCAGCAGCATTCCTTTGGTGCTTCTGCCGACACCGCAGGCACTAAGAAAAAAACCTTCAGGGAGTATCTTGCTCCCGGAAAACTCGATTATCTGACGACTTATAAAGACAGGTACATTTCCACCAATGCTTTTATCTGGACGCAGGCGATTAAAGCCGGTTTCGGAACTTCTTATAATGGCGTTGAACCCACCTCGCATTATGGAGGTGGATTTTTCCGCCCATTGGTTTTTACAGGCTATAAAGGCGATCTTATTATCGGCTACAATTACAAAATGGACAAGCCTAATCTCTATTTTTACGATTTGCAGGCTGAGCACAGGCTGCCATTCGGGTTGGGCTATGGCGGTGGTGTAGTCAAGCAGGTTTTTCAGGGTCATCCTGTTGAGATAGATTACTGGGGAAAGTTGAGCTATCGCTTTAAGCTAAAAAACAAGTTGTCGTTCATAGTTACCGGGCAAGCCATGCAATACATGGATACGATAAGACCGGGAGGTTATCTTGCTGTTTACCATCCTGCTTTCATGCTTACAGGAGGCTATGATTTTGAACAGTGGCGAACATGCCTTGCTGTGATGTCTCCCAAAGAAGGGGCAAAATATCGCCCGGTGGTCGAGGCGTTATTTGTTGACAACCTCGTGGGAAATGATAAAGGCGCCCGCTTTCTATTTGCCAATGCCACGCTCGGTTTTGATGGCGGTTTCCTAAGCAATGTAGCCAGATTGGGTCGTGCAATGGGACCCACAGGGCTTGAATTTGGAAACCCGCTCGGCTATATTTTCAATCCCAGGACTCCGCCTAACAGTCCTTCTGCGCCACCTAATAATTTTAACAGGAAGCTCAATGTATGGGAGATGGGAAGAATGCTGAATTTTCGCATGGAAAATTATGCACTTGCCAATAAAAACTATTATGGCTATGGGCAAATGGTTGTGCTCCCTTTCCAGTTCGACAAGAAAAAGAATGCCTTGGACCCCATTTTTATTGGCGGGGAATATTTATATGGCTATACATGGGCTAATAAAACCATGACAACCCAAAATGCTTTGGTGTTTGGATATTATTACAATGCGCCTGATTTTATTGTTTCGGTGGGTGAAGAGTATAATCTTGATTTAACCCAAACCTTTACAAATCTCGGTTTCATCTATAAAATCAAATGACATGAAAAAGCATCTCCTATTCCTTATTATTATAGCAGCCATTTTTTCGATGCCTGTTCATGCCCAGGACAAACCAACAAAGCTTTATTGGTTTATTCCGGATGGTTTGCGGGCTGAACCCGACCTGTTCAAGCTTTTTGATTGGGCAAAGCAAGGCTATCTGCCCAATATAAAATACATGATGGATCATGGAGCTTATGGCTATTCCAAGCCTGTTTTCCCAACACATACACCTGTCAATTTTGCAGCGTTGCTGACGGGTGCATCGCCCAAAGTAAATGGAGTGGCTGATGGTCCGATGCACACAGAAGGTTCGCCGTTGGAAAAGGTTTCTGTTGGCGGATTCAGGTCTGTTGCCCGTCGCGTACCAGCAATCTGGAACCTGATGGAAAAAGCCAACAAAAAAACCCTGGCATTGGCAATGCCCGGCTCAACGCCACCGGATGTCAATAAAGGAATGGTGATTAGGGGAAGATGGGGAGGCTGGGGAAATGAAACCTATGCGCTGACCTTTGAAACAGCAAAGGATAATAAAAAACAATTTGAGCAGGGTAGGGGAGCAAGGTTGTTTTACAATGGTCCGAAGCTGGCGCAATACATTAATCCGGTGGAAGCCATAAGCTGGAATGTCAAAAAAAGGACGTTTAGCACACCCATGGAATTGAAGTTGAAAGCTTATGGCGATTCGCTCTATGCATTTATCTATGATGATACCGACGATAAAAAAGTAAACTACGACCGCATTCTTTTTTCATTTGATAAAAACAATATTATAGCCGACCTCAAAGAAGGGGAATGGGGAAACTGGACTCCCTGCACGGTTTCTTTCGATAATCATCCTTTTGAATCCAGCCTGATGCCCAGTGTTATCAAGTTGGACGATAACGGATTCTTTCGCATAAGGATGCTGTTTAATAACCTGAACTCATCACTGACCATGCCTCCCGAAGCCGCTAAGGAAATGACCGAAGGCGTAGGTGCAATGGTTGATTATCCTGATAACTATCCTCCACAGCTAATTTATTACGATCAGGACAAAAGCACTTTCCTGAAAGAGATGGAAATGTCGTTTAACTGGCATAAAAAATCCATTGGTTTTGTCATGAATAAATACAAGCCCGATGTGGTTATACATGACATCTATACCCCTAACCAGATGCTCACGAGCCGTTGGTGGATGGGCTATGTTGATCCCTCAAGCACCCGCTACAACAATGTTGACCAGAAGAAACGCGATGTTCTGTGGAATGAGGTAAAAGGTATGTATTTATCCATTGACAGCATGGTGGGCGCTGTGCTTGCAAATGTAGATTCCAATACTTTGGTGGTTTTTAGTTCCGACCACGGAGCCAACCCGCTGAACTATTCTTTAAAAGTAAACAACCTGCTTGCCAAAAACGGCTACCTCAAATTTCATCTTGACAGCATCACCGGCGAACCCATCATTGATTGGGCGAACTCAAAAGCCATATATCTGAAGATGGATGGCATTTACATAAATCCGACCGGGCTTGCCGGCAATTGGAAACGTGGCTCTGGACCCGAATATGAGAAGCTGCGTGACGAAATTAAAAACCTGTTGCAGAAATTGGAAAATAAAGGTGAGAAACCAATCACTTCGGTTACAAAATGGGAAGATGTGGAACAGTTTCTCGACTTGCCAAAAGACAGGGTTGGCGATCTGGTCATCTCCAATAAAGCAGGTTATGGCTTTGATGAAGAATTCAACCAGGCGCTTGATGTCTTTACAACACCTTTAATCACGGGTTATAAGCAGGCAATTCTTATCGAAGAAACAAAATCAATGTGGACGCCATTTGTCATTATGGGAAAAGGTGTGAAACAAGGGGTTGCCCTCGACAAGCCAATCAATCATATTGACCAGTTGCCCACCATTTTAAATCTGATGGGAATGGAAATACCAGCCCATGTTGAAGGAAAGCCTGTTGCGAAAGTGTTTAAGTGAAAAGATATTCCGATGAAAAAATCGCTGCTGTTCATATTTATAATTGGAATTACAGTCAGTAATTGCTTCGGGCAACACCATTCGCTTGCAGCCAATGGAGTTGGTGTTTTTGATAGCACGAAAACGGCAAAAGGCGTAAACCTGCTCGATTGTACTTTTTGGAGTATATTGATGGATATGAATGGAAATGTGCTGCGACATTTTCCGGTGGGCTATCCAAATCTTTTGCCCGACGGAACCATAATAGGGAAGGTGGATTCTTTCCTGGTTAAGCTCGATGCCGACCTGAATATCATCTGGAAGGTGCCAGTTCCCATCCACCATGAGGTTAAAGTTAGCGAAAGCGGCAACATTTATCTTTTGTCTTATGACGTTCATGAATTTCTTAACAAACAAGTGAGGTTTGATGTGGTCAGGGAATATTCTCCCGAAGGGAAATTAATTTTCAAATGGAGCACGTATGATCATCTTGAGGAGTTTGTATCCATTATTTCAAAAGCCAAATGCAATCTCAATTTAGCAACTCCTTACTGCATGGCAAAAGGTGGGGCGCTTCAATATATTTCGCAAGCGCCTGACAGATTTCTCGCTGAGGATAGCGATACAACCCAACATCCTGATGCCAAATTTGAGCTCTCGCATTTTAACTCCATTTACGAATTGCCGGAAAATAAAATTGCAGAAAGAATTCCGGCATTCAGAAAGGGTAATCTTTTGTTAAGCTTTAATCCTTATTCCTGCTATGGAATTCTTGATACAACATCAGGAAAGATTGAGTGGGTGGGCTATCTTCCCGAGGCAACAACGCTGCATACACCCAAACTAACCCCACAGGGAACTATTCTTGTTTTCCAAAATTGCACCCGTGGCAGATTGTGGACAAGCATTAATGAATATGACCCACTTACAGGTAACATGGTTTGGGAATGGACAGCTCAGCCCAAAGAATCACTATGTGCCATTGTTTTGGGAGATGTTGAACGTTTGCCAAACAGAAATACCTTGATTTGTGCGGTATCGGAAAAAGGGGGAAGAAGCTTTGAGGTAACCCCGCAGAAAGAAATTGTATGGGATTTTGTTTTTCCTTTAAAAGGTTCCGACGATAACAATACTCCGCTGGGCTTCTATAGATCATACCGGATTGATGGCGATTTGGCTCAAAAATTTACAAAGGGATTCAGGCAATGATAGAATATTTGTTAGCTAATTTTTATTAATTCATCATGAAAAAAGGATTTCTTATGGCAATAATTTGCCTGGCGTTGCCCACAATTGCCCTATCCCAGCAAAAGGAATATGTAACGCTTCCATTTCTGATTGACTTCAAACCACCACTTAAGTTGCAAACCAACGATCATCTTGAAAAGTACAATTACACAGAATATGTTTCAGGTGAAGATATTTTGCAATTAAAGCAATATCCAAACATGACACGTGCAAAAGCAACCAAAATCATTGAAGACAGGAAATTCTTCATCACATCTATTTTCAAAGATCAGTTTGCTCCGTATCCCGGAGTATTGACAAGCACCATTGGTTGTTCTGAAAACCTGAAGCCGAAAGTGAAGGAAGATACCGCCTCTGTCCGAATTGATTACCGCTTGCTGGCAACCTATAATTTTCTATATGGAAACTGCAACATAGTTGATAACTACTATATCTGTCTGTATTCTGTGTTTTTTTGTCCTTTAAAACAGGAATTGTTTGAGCTGAAAATTTTTACCCCCATTAAAAACCCGTCATTCGATTACACCAAGCTTGTTGAGTCTTTGCGATGCAAGGATTGATAATTTAAGAAGCAGGGAAGTAGAACATCTTCCCAATTCGATATTACCCAAAACTTCCTCCTTTCTTTAAGGTATTTTCTCCATTTCCCACCCCCCTGTTTCTCATGTTTGTAACCTTCCGCCCTTCAAATTAGTTAAACACCCAAAATTTAAAGCTACCGGAACTATGAGACAATTAAAGATTACAAAGCAGGTTACCAATCGTGAAAACGCCTCGCTTGACAAATACTTGCAGGAAATTGGAAGGGTTGAACTGATTACTCCCGACGAAGAAGTGATTCTCGCGCAAAAAATCAGGAAAGGCGATCAGGCAGCGTTGATAAAGCTTACTAAAGCCAATCTTCGCTTTGTGGTTTCTGTATCGAAGCAATACCAAAACCAGGGACTGAGCCTGCCCGACCTTATTAATGAAGGAAACCTCGGATTGATAAAGGCTGCACAGCGTTTTGACGAAACCCGCGGATTCAAATTCATTTCATACGCAGTGTGGTGGATTCGCCAATCTATTCTGCAGGCGTTGGCAGAACAATCGCGGATTGTAAGGTTGCCGCTGAATAAAATCGGTTCCATCAATAAAATCAACAAAGCCTTCTCGAAGCTGGAGCAGGAATATGAAAGAGAGCCCTCGCCCCGCGAAATAGCCGACATCCTTGATCTTACAGAAAGCGAAGTAAAGGAAACCATGAAAAATTCGGGCAGGCATTTGTCAATGGATGCACCTTTATCGCAGGATGAAGACAGCGGCAGCATGTACGATGTTTTGCGCAGCACCGATGGCGTTACACCCGAAACCAATCTTATTAACGATTCGCTTCGCAAAGAAATTGAAAGGGCGGTGAGCACATTGCCTGAGCGTGAAGCAATCGTTATCCGTTTGTATTACGGATTAAATTCGGTAAACCCTCACACGCTTGAAGAAATCGGAGAAAAAATTAACCTTACCCGCGAAAGAGTAAGGCAGATTAAAGAAAAAGGACTTAAACGCCTGAAGCACGCTTCAAGAAATAAGATATTAAAATCCTACCTGGGCTAAACCCATCACATTCGGTCAAGGGTATCATTCAATCATCAGACATTTTGAAATGATACCCTTGTTCGTTTGAATCCTGACGATATACAATCCTGCAACTTCCGCAAGACTAACGGGAATCCTTTGTTCGCCATTTAAAAAGTATTTTTCATTCAATACAATTTGTCCTAAAGCATTCATGATTTTGATGTTAATGGATTCCCGCATTGCCCGGTTCAACTGAAAGATAAACGTGCCGTCATTCGGATTCGGAAAAATGCTGATTTCATCTGAATTACCATTTTCATCATTCCCTACATTTATAACAGGGTAAGAAGCGGACGTGGCGGTGCAACCGTTGCTGTCTGTTACCATTACCGTATAATTTCCATTTTGGGAAATCGTAAAGCTTTGTCCGGTTGCGCCTGCAATGGCATTCCCATCCAGCAACCACTGATTGCCTGTCGCAGCGCTTGATGTCAGCACCAATCCCGATTGTGAGATGATTGGAATGGAAGGTAAAGAATTTACTGTAATGGTTTGCGCTGTGCTGTTGCTGCAACCACTGCCATCGGAATAAGCATAGCTGATGATAAAGATGCCGGCGCCAGCATTCTGCGGATAAAAGGTGTTACCTGCAACTCCGGTTCCGGAAAAAGAACCTCCTGCAGGAGTTGCTCCTGATAATTGAATAGGTGTATGATCAATGCAAATGTTGCTGAAAGGAGTAAGCGAAACATTTGGAAGTGGGTTTTCTGATACAGAAATAATGGAAGATGGGGTACTTCCGCAGGAATTGGCAACTGATACAGAATAATTTCCGGCAGCATTAACATAGATTGAATTAGCAGATTGCCCGTTTGACCAGGCATAGCTGCACCCGGAACATGGATTGGAGACAGTCAATGTGGTCCATTGACCGGAACAGAAGGATGTGCTTCCGGAAATAACAGGCGTTGAAGGAGCAGATAAACCAGCCTGTGTAATAGTCAAAACAGCAACATTGCTGATTCCGTCTGCATCATTATTCACAGAAATGGTTCCTGTGCGTGGGTTGCAGCTTGGGTTGTTATCTACAGAATAAGCAAATACGCCGTTTCCGGGATAGTTTATGAAATGAAGCCAGCCATCATTAAATGTAAGGGTGTAATTGCAGTTTGAACCCACCGCAGAAACTGTATCCGTATAGCTTCCCCCGGTGGCAGGCACATTCTGAGAAGTTGGAGCGACTGTCCAATTGGTGCAATTAGGAGGGGAAGGAGAAACCACGCAAATGGTGAAGGTGGTAGTTGCCTGAACTCCGGCATGATATTCATAAACCCGCAGGTAATAAGTGCTGCCCGGATTTAAGCCGGTAAGGTTCATTGTTTCTGTTGCTCCAGCAGAGGTGCCGTCTGCGCAACTGAATGAGCTTGCGGCATCACATACATTTGAAAATGCTTCAACCACTGCATCGAAGCTTGCAGAACCTCCAACGGTAACTGTAGCGGTAGCATTCGTTGCTGTAAAGCTATACCAAACATCCTCATCGGCGGTTCCGGTAAAGCCATTACAGGTGATTGCAGGATAAGATTGAGTGGCTCCTGCCACAGTTCCGGAAATTGGATTGCAGGTTGCGGAAGGTGTCAAGGATGTGGCGCAACTGCAATAATCGTTGGAGGTACAGCTTCCGCCGCTGGTATATACGCAGATGGTGAAGCTGCCGTCGGAGGGCGCAATGTTTCCGTAATCGTAAACCCGGATACGGTAAGTTCCTGCATTTAAGGATATGGAAACTGTTTCAGCAGCTCCGGGTCCGCCGCCGCTGTCTGCACAACCGTTTGGAACTGCCGAAAGTGCCCCGCATGTGCCGGAATAGAGCGCGAGCACGACATCAAAAGTGCTGTTTGGCGTGGCGGTTATGGTGTATGTTCCGGTTGTTGCCGCTGTAAATGAGTACCAGACATCCTGCAAATGGGGCGTTCCGCTATAAACATCGCAGGATGCCTGCGACAATCCGCTTGCTGTAGCGCAGCTAACCGTTCCCGCAGTGCCTGCCCCACAGGAGGTTCCGACGGTTAAGGTTGTTCCCGGGCAAGCATCGTTGGCGGGTGGGGTGCAGGGATTGCAGCCCGCTCCGTTCACCAATCCATAGTAATATGCCCAATCCCAATAGGGACCGGGATCTGAATGGGTTTGATTGGGGAACATCTGGTGTCCTTTGATTTTGATGGATGAAGATTTCAGGCAGGTGCTCGAGCTTTCGTTACAGGTACAAGCGGAGCCGGAATAGCAGGAAGTCGGGCTGATTCCATATCCGCTGTTGCAAATATCACGAACCAGGTCGGCGGAGCTGCAATACATTGCTGTCGTGTACCATCCCGTCTGATTGCAATAACCTTCATGCTCTATTCCAATGGTATAAGGGTTTTCCGATCCGATATGCCATGCCTTGTTGGCTTCATAAACCATTTGAGTAACCTGCCCGTCGCTGCTGCGGATTACATAATGAGCGGAAACCTGAGCCGAGCAGTTCTGAAACCACGAAATGGAGCCGGCATAGCTGCCATCTGTTTCATGTATAACCACCGCTGAAATGGATTGTGTTCTACCGACAGTATAATTGCAACTTGCCGCAAGATTAGTAAGCGCCGGTGCATAATCAGAAGACAAAAAAAAAGGAAAGGGTTGGTTTATTCTTGAAGATAATCCAGAATTAAAATTGCCTTTTATGCTTTTTGTATTACTGCTTCTTTTGCTTTGAAAGAAACGTTTGATTCTATCCCAAATGCTGTTGTTTTTATGATATTCCTGTCCTTTTTCATTCGTAATCTTATCTTTTTCAATGGTGATCTTTGGCGAAGTCAGCACTTTGTAGTTTTCTTCTCCAAACACTTTCACCAGGTTTATCTTATAGTTTGGAAAACCATATCGCTGCTGATTGTTTGAATCATTAAGAAAGGAAAGGACTGAATAAATATGCGAATTCAGCGCAAAGTCGTTTTCCTTGTCGGGAAGCTCGCTCAAAGCTTTGAGCACCGGGATATCTTTTTCAACATCATTTCCTTCAATGCCTTTTTCCTTCTTTAATTTTGCATAAGCAGCAGCAAAAGCAAGAATATTGGCTTCCGGCTTATTGATAATATCGCTAATGCTGTATCCTGAAAGCCTGGCGACAATCAGCAGATTATTCCTGAAATATCCTTTGCCATCCAATGTTAACCCCATCACACCCAATGCGCGGGGGATGCCCATGCAGCTTGGCGGTCCTGATGAATCCAGGTGATTAATCCTCGTCATGGTGAAAGCAACAGCTTCCAGGACACCATGTGGCACATTGGGGTTTTGCTGATATGCTTTTTGAAAATAGGCTGAATAAAGATAGGTTTCCTGTTGACCGGCTGCATTCAACGAAGAAAAAACAACGGCAAGAAAGAGAATTATTTTTGTTTTCATTGAGCGGAGAAATTTAATCTACGTCCTTTCCACACCTTCAATTTCCATTATCAAATCAGCGCCATAAGCCATAGACGGTGTCATATAACCGGGCTTGAAATTCCCATTCAGGACTTTCAATGCTATATTTACAGAAGTAAGTGCTGTAAGGGTATAGCCTTCGGGTCCTGAAAGCTGTGCCGTTACTTTATTGCCTTTTCCATTTTCAGCTTCCGCAAAAAGCAACGACTTGCCTTTCTTTCTCTGACCATCATCCGGTCCAGGCTGCTTAGCCTGGATTTTCTTTTTCAAGAAACGCTGAACAGGGGCTGAGCCTAACAGCCAACCTAAATACCTGCTTGCTTTCATGGCATTTTGCTGTGCCGGCGAAACGGCGGTATAAACTTCAATATCGGGAATGCCTGTGCTGTAATAAGCCGTGGAAACATCGCCCCACGGAATGGTTACACACAATTGCTGCCCTTTACCGAAATTAATCATTCTCGATTTCCAGGCGGCGGGAACTTTCACGATTTTGCCATCTTTTCGGGCAGCCCCTCCTTCCGAAATATTTTCCGTCATGGTGGTCGCTGTTCCTCTCGACAATCCTCCGGTTCCTTTAAAAGCCAATACCAGCTTTACTGCATCGGGCATTTTGCTTTTCACAAAAGCCGCCAGGCAATCGGATGGCACAACATCGAAGCCTGTGCCTGGCATCAGCATAATTCCCGCTTTCTTTGCCGCTTCATCTTTGCGGGCTGCACTTTCAAAAATACTTAGCTCGCCTGTGATGTCGAGGTAATGAATGCCTGAAGAAAGGCACGCCCCAATCATGGCTTTGGCAGTGTGTGCAAACGGTCCCGCGCAATTCAACACCAATGTTGCATCCTTGATGTTATTGACGATTTTCTGCGGTTCGTTTAAATCAAAAGCCCTGTATTGCAACCCATATTTTGCAGCCAACGGTTTCAACTTTTGTTCATCTCTGCCGGCAAGAATGGGCGATAAACCTTTTTCAGCAGCTAATTGGGTTATGAGTTCGCCGGTGTAGCCGTAAGCGCCGTAAATTATCCAGGGTTTCATCAGCATTTTTGATTTAAGAAAGTAGGGGTGTCAAAAGTAATAATAACTTCTTCAATGGCGCCTGCGAATTCGTACAATCATTTATTCTGTACTTTTGCCCCATGAATCCAATTATTGCCCCTTCCATTCTTTCGGCTGACTTTGCCAATCTTCGCCAGGACATAGACATGATTAACAGCAGCGAAGCCGACTGGTTTCATGTGGATGTGATGGATGGCGTTTTTGTTCCCAACATTTCGTTTGGCTTTCCGGTGATTAAGGCAATCAAGAAATATGCGCGCAAGCCGCTTGATGTGCATTTGATGATTGTGGAGCCTGCACAATATATCGAAACATTTAAGGATGCCGGAGCGGATATTTTAACGGTACATATTGAAGCCTGTCCGCATCTTCACCGCGTCATTCAATCCATCAAAGCTACGGGAATGCAGGCCGGCGTGGCTATTAATCCGCATACTTCCATTGAACAGTTGGAGGACATCATCAGTTATATTGATGTGGTTTGTCTTATGTCTGTGAATCCGGGATTTGGCGGTCAAAAGTTTATTGAGCAAACTTATTCAAGAATAAAGCGGTTGAAAAGTCTTATTTCTTCGGCAAAATCTTCAGCGAAAATTGAAATTGACGGGGGAGTGGATGGAGGCAATGCTTATAAGCTGGTGGAGCATGGAGCTGACGTTCTGGTTGCGGGAAATTATGTTTTCTCTTCTTCTAACCCTATGCAAACGATTAAGGAATTGAAGAATTCTTAATCGCGGTCATTTTTAATCAACATAATCTTTCAAATATTCATAGGCAGGCATTAGATGCCCGTTTTGAGTTATTGTTGCACGTTCAATCACTTTGTTTTTATCTTTTTCCAGCAGGTTTGGAATTACTCTTTCTATTAATTCTTTTCCGAAATCTTCAGATGAATCCCGCGGAAGCTCGCAAGGCAGATTGTCAATTGCCATGACTGTAATGCTTTGAATGCTGAAGGGGATGTCCTCTTTTTCGGTAATGGGGTTATAGCCGTAAAACGGTTCGGCAATGCTGGAAGCACGCAGGGTGGATGGCACCGAACCGTTGAGGTCGCAACTGACATCGGCAACGACACTTATCCTGAAATCACGGCTTTTCATGTCTTCTTTGGTGAAAAGAACGGGTGCCTGGCTGTTCCAGTAATGGCAGGTAATGAGCAGGTCGCAGACTTTTGTATATGGCAGAAAGTTGGATACGTATTTTTCAGGATGGGCGTAAAACTCGTTTGATTCCCATGTGTTGCCTTGTTTGGACAGGTGGTAATCTTTTGAATGCAACTGGCAATAGACAGGCTCGCGGTAGGAATGATTGAGGAATTCATAGGGTGTAACTTTCCTTATTTTTAATGCTCCGAGGGTTTCAATGGCTCCGTTGGCAACACGACCGCCACCTGTTACTAATATCTTGATGTTGGAGAGCTTTACTCTTTTTAGCTCTTCTTCCATTTCTTCGCGGTCGCGGCAATTGTGCGCTGCTTTGATGTGGAACAGGTCGTATTTTTTTCCATAACCGAGTATGCCGTTATATGCTCCGACCACGCCTGCATAGCGTCCGAATCCTATGATGCGGTTGTGTTCCATGTCTGTGAGGCACTCGTAGTCTATCAACTCAATTTTCTTTGCGAGAATGGCTTTGAGCATTTCGCGGTTGTGGGGTTGCTTTTTGATGGTGTGGGAAAAGAAAAGGTATTTTTTGCCGGGGACAAGCATTTGGATGGGTACTTCTTTTATTCCAATCAAGACATCGCATTCGGTAAGGTTTTCTCTTACTTTTATCCCAAAATCGGCATATTCATGATCTTCATAGCAACGGAAGGAGCATGGCTGCACCAATATTTCCAATCCTGGATATTCTTTCAGCAATATTGAGCATTGCAACGGAGTGAGCGCCACACGCTTGTCATGGGGCACTTTTCCTTCTCTTATTATTCCTATTTTTATATTGGTCATGGAGCTTTAGATATTGGGATAAAAGTAATGAAAAACGAAATGGGTGGATTAAATCAGCTCGATGTTTGCAACCTTATCTTTGAATTCCAGTTTAATTTTTCCATCAGCAAACCAGGAAGGATGAAGATATAAGCTGCCTTGCCGCCCATCTTTTCCTTTAAAAACTTTTTTTGCCGCCGCCATTCTTGACAGGCAAGGGGTAACGGATTTGAAAACATAATCCTGGGAAGAGTCTTTGAGCGAATTGTCAATATTTATCAAATACCATACGACTTGTTTCAATTTTAAAGGGCAAGGCGCATTTTTCAAAATATAATCAATCTTTTGCTCCCATTTGAAATCGGGATTATAGCCGGTATTATCTATTGGGGGGAGTAAATTATACCAGTAATTATTATCATTCTGGGCAAGATTTTCATTATTCTGGCTCATTGTTGTATGTGGAATGCCTATGGCTTTGGCGTCGCCTGAAACTTGCCGGATCAAATTGTTAATTCCTTCAAGCTCCTTTTGAAGGGCTTCCTTTTCTTTATTCATTTTATCTATGTTGGATTGGAGCTTTTTGAGCCGTTTGGTTACTCTTTCGGCATTGTTCGCATAGATTTTTAAGGTGAAAGCGCGGGTTTCGGGAGTGAAAGAAACTGTGATAGGCTGGTTGTCCATAATTGAAGCATTTAGATTTATTGTTGCAAAAATACAATAAATTATTGCCTGAAGCATATTTATTACAAGAGGAATGGAGTTAAATGTTATAGAAATGGAGTTAAATATTACAGAAATGGAGTTAAATGTTACAGAAATGGTATTAAGTGTTACAGAAATGGAGTTACGTGTTACAGAAATAGAGTTAAATGTTATAGAAATGGTCTTAATCTATTGCTAAATGGTCTTAAAATATTGTGAAATAGGGTTAAGATATTGCAAAATATGCTTAAATAATTGTAAAAATATTCTTAATTGAATGTTAAAAAACATGAATTTATGCAGGAATAGCTTGATAATAGCTCTTTTTATCATAGAAACATGCAAGATTTTCATCAAACATAATTTATTTAATAATTTATCAAAAAAATAATTGAAATGGCATGATAAAATCATTGTAACGGATTGGGAAAATTTCCTTACTTTTGCACATCATTAAAACTATGGGGCTGACAGGTTTTGACAGCAATGGAATTGATGTGTAAGCATGCCGGGCTTTGTGAATGCTCCCGTAAAACTGAATTCTCAATCGCTTAAATGGCGAAACTACTTATGCGCTTGCTGCTTAATCTTAAAGATTAACCAGTAGCTGTTTCCAGGAAAACTTCTCCCTGTAGGGTTCCGACGAAACATCATCAAAACGGGGATAGTTCAGGTAAAGTCCCGGTGCCTGGGCAAAATTAAGGGAATAAGGTTGCAGTAGGTTGTCTCTAACCGGCTGCATCCCGACAATCAACAAGAGAATAAGCATGTAGAAACCATAACGGTTTGTTGTTTGGACGAGGGTTCGATTCCCTCCGGCTCCACAAAAAAGCGGATTCTGAAATCAGGGTCCGCTTTTTTTTATGTGTTCAAAAAATTCATCACTGAAAGAAAAGCGCTATTTTTACCCCGTTTTTCAAACCAAAATTATTCAATTTATGAAAAAATCAATCATTTTTACTTGCGCCATATTTTTGGCTGTTTCCGCTTTCATTTTCCAGGGTTGCAAAAAGGATGACACTGCGCCTTTGGTTGAAGTCAAAGGCGACAATCCTTTTGTGGTTTATCTTGGTGTTAATTACGTTGACCCGGGGGCTGCCGCATCGGATGATAAGGATGGGGATATTTCGAAGGGTATCACTACATCGGGCACCGTCAATATCAATAGAGTTGGGTCTTATGTGGTTACTTATTCTGTTGCTGATAAGTCGGGAAATAAAGGAGAAGCAACCAGGACATTTAATGTTAAGAACCATGCGGAATTTATGGCCGGCAACTACATGGTGCACCAGGTTTGGGAAATTGCGATTCCGGGACAGGCTGACACCAGTGATTTTATGGAAACGATAACTATTGATTCAACGGTTAATGATAAGATTTGGTTTAGCAAGTTTGCCAATATTGATGGTCTTGCTATTCCTGTTTATGGTGAGTATCTTTCTGGTTCACTGAGCGTTAATAATCAGCATGTCATGGTAGGAACTCCTGCCGTTGAACATTTTTTTAATCTGGGTTCTTCGCCTTATGTTGTTGCAGCGGGCTTTACTTTGAATTTTAAGGATATTATTGGAAATACAACTCATACCTGTCATGATACTTATGTCAGGCAGTAATGATGTAATTTAATTTGAAAATCTTGTTTCTTTTGAGGATTCTAATTAACTTTGCTATTCATAAATATTAAAAAGATGCAAATAATCCTGAATGTAAAGGACGAAAAGGTTCCGTTTTTTATGGAGATGATAAAGAACTTTTCTTTTGTGGAAGTTAACCCACCTCAAGTAAAGGAGAGGGTTTTGAATGAGTTGAAAGAAGCTGTGGAAAATGTTAATCTGGCTAAAAAAGGAAAACTGACACCTAAACCGCTCAAAAAATTATTGGATGAGCTTTGAAGTTGTTACAATTCCTCCTTTTGATAAACAATTAAGACGTCTTATTCGCAAATACCCATCCCTCAAAAACGAAATTGAAGAACTTGGAGAGCAACTTATCCAAAATCCTAAAATGGGGGATGCTTTGGGTAGAGAATGCTATAAAATTAGATTAGCTATTGAAAGCAAAGGAAAGGGAAAGGCAGGTGGCGCCAGGGTAATCACTCATATTCATATTGCCGGCGAGTTGATTTATTTACTTTCCATTTTTGATAAATCTGAAGCAGAAAGCATTTCTGAAAAGGAATTAATCCGAATGTTGAGTTTAATCAATTCATAGGTTTTTTTCTCAACAACCTATCATGATACCTACTTTCCTCCAAAGAATTCTATTACTTTTAAAAAAGATTCTTCTCCTTCTTGTTCTTTTTTCTTTTTCACGATTTGTATTTTATTTAAGCAACCGCTTTTATTTTGCCAGCGGGAGCTTTGCTGAGCTTACGCGGGTGTTTCTGCATGGGCTGAGGTTTGATGTTTCCATCATCCTGATTTTTAATTCGCTTTTCATCTTTCTTTATTTAATTCCTGGTTTCAGGGAAAGGAAGTTGCTTAACCGGTTGCTTCGGGGTTTGTTTTTTGGGATTAATGGGTTTTTATTCCTTCTTAATTTCATTGATACCGGCTATTTTCCTTTTACTTTCAAACGTTCGACGGCTGATATTTTCCGCTATCTCGCCATGAGCGATGATGCTATAACCGTGGCGCCCCAGATGCTAATGGATTACTGGTATCTTCTTTTTGTTTTTGTGGGAATGCTGGCGGCAATGGTTTATTTCTATAATAAAACGGAAAGGGAGAAAGTGGGAAAGGGAGAAAGTGGGAAGGGGAGACGTTCGGTGGTTGTGGCGCTTTCATATTTTCTCACTTTTTTACTTTTGATTGGGGTAATGATTCTCGGGATTCGTGGTGGGTTTCAGCTAAAACCTATCAATATTATTACTGCGGGAGAGTTTACTGATGCGCATTTCAATGCTCTTGTTTTGAATACGCCTTTTACCATTATTAATACGATTGGAAAGAAAGAGCTTACCGAGCTAAAATATTTTACGCCAGAAGAAGCAGAGGCGCTGTTTAATCCAGTGAAACCGGGGTATGGGAAAATAGGGAAGGATACAATCATCAATCAACCATCAACTATCAGCAATCATGTCAATGTGGTTGTTATTATTCTTGAAAGCTTTGGCAATGAGTATATCGGGGCTTTGAATAAAGTTGCCGCTACTACTTCGCACCCCACTTTTACTCCTTTTCTTGATTCGTTAATTGCGGAATCGTTGGTTTTTGAAAATGCTTTTGCCAACGGGAAGACTTCTATTACCGGTATTCCTTCGGTGGTTGCCAGCCTTCCTACTTTAATGAATGAATCGTTCATTACTTCAGAATTTGCAGCCAACCAGGTGAACAGTATTGCCAGCCTGCTGAAACCTTTGGGCTATCATAGCGCTTTTTTTCATGGCGGCACAAACGGCACGATGGGGTTTGATGCTTTTACAAGGAATATTGGTTTTGACAAATATTATGGCAGGGTGGAATATGGCAACGAAACAGACTATGACGGGCATTGGGGAATCTGGGATGAAGAATTCTTTCAGTATTTCGCCGATAAACTTGACGCTTCTTCCGTCCCTTTTGTGTCGTGTATTTTTTCGCTCACTTCGCATCATCCTTATCAGATTCCGAAGCGATATGAGGGCAAATTTCAGAAGGGGACGCTCGAAATTCATCAAAGCATTGGCTATACCGATTATTCGCTGAAAAGATTTTTCAACAGGGTTGCTTCAACGCCGTGGTTTGATAACACGCTTTTTGTGATTACCGCCGACCATACTTCGCAATCGGAATTTCCGTTGTATCAAAATGATGTGTTTACTTATTCGGTACCTATTCTATTATACAGGCATGGCGCTGACCTGAAAGGCAGGGTGAAAACGGTTGTCCAGCAATCGGACATCATGCCCGGGGTACTTGATTATCTTCATTATCCGAAACCTTATATCTCTTTTGGCGAAAGCCTTTTGAATGATTCGATTCCCCACTTTGCAGTGAACTACCGTAATGGCATTTACCAGATCATGGAAGATGAATATATGCTGCAATCTGACGGAACAAATGTTTTGAAGCTATATAATTTCCAGAAAGATGCGATGCTGGAACATAATCTTGTTAATGAATTACCCGAAGTCAGAACCAGGCTTCACAACCAATTGAAGGCTTTTGTTCAACAATATAATCACCGGTTGATTGGGAATTTGAATGAGAAAGTGGGAAAGTGAGAAGTGGGAAAGTGGGAAAGTGGGACGGGGAATCCTTTATTATATTTGTATAGTTTTGCGGCTTCTTACTTAATTCAGTCCTTTTGTCTGCCCAACAGAAAAGAATCCTTTTTATTATCAATCCTATTTCAGGACTTGGAAAGCAGGGAATTGTTGAACGGCTGCTGCCGAAAACCCTTGATTCCACGAAATTCAGGTACACCATTAAATATTCTGAATACGCAGGGCATTCTGTTGTTTTGAGCCGGCTGGCAATTGATGAAGGTTATGATGTTGTGGTGGCTGTGGGGGGAGATGGCTCCAACAATGAGGTGATGAGGGGAATTGTAGGCTCGCGTGTGGTGATGGGTGTTATTCCCATCGGGTCGGGCAACGGGCTGGCACGCCATCTTAAGATTCCTTTAAAGATAAAGAAAGCCATTGCCGTTATCAACGAAATGAAAACCCGGAAAATTGACACGGCAACCGCTAATGGAACGCCATTTATCAACACTGCCGGAACAGGGTTTGACGCACACATTGCCGAGTGTTTTTCCCGTTTTGGCGTTCGTGGTGGTTTTACCTACATTTTTATCAGCTTCAGGGAGCTTATTGGCTATAAAAACCGCAATTATGAGCTGATTATTGAAGGAAAAACCCACCGCATTAATGCTTTCGGAATTTGTTATGCCAATTCCGATCAATATGGAATTGATGCCATTGCAGCGCCCAATGCAAAGATTGACGACGGCTTGATTGACGTTACGGCATTGAAGAAGTTTCCGCTTTATTCCCTGCCGTTTTTGCTGATAAGGGTTTTTTTCACTCGAAGCATTCACAAATCAAAATTTGTAGAAACATTCAAGGCAAAAGAATTGCTGGTGAAAAGGGAATTTGAAGAAGCCATTCACCTGGATGGCGATCCGCATCGTTTGGGAAAAGACATCGAGATTAAAATAAACCCGCTTTCTTTGAGCATTATCGTTCCTTAATAGTAAGCCTCCTTTCGCACAAAGCTTTTATAGTCTTTATAAAACCTAATCGCCGGCTCCTTCTTTACTGAGCTTAACATTTCTCTCACCTGGTCAGGTTTTTCATCAATCGTTATCAGGCTTATCATGTCTTTCAATTTGCCATGAGCATTAATGAAAAGCATGTTCCGGGAATAATCCTCTGCTGAAAAAACTCCCCACAAAAGAATTTCTTTTGCTTCATGAACCGATTGAAACGCCCCGGCATCTTTGTTTGGCAGAAAAATGCGGTTGCACAAAAGCGAATGTGCATAGAGAGAATCCAACGGCGTGGAAACCTCCGTTACCATGCTAAAAAAGTAAGCATTGAAGTTTGAATCATTTTGTATGAAAGAAGTTACTTCCTGATCGTTCATGATTAAAGAACCTGTTACCGTTTCAACGGAATCGGCGGCATAAAACAACAGGGACAGGACATTTTCCTGCTGGTTGAATTTTGAGCAATAGTTATTGTTGAGCACAAATCCTTTCAGCTTCAGGGTGTCATCAATGTACCAGGTGTCGAGGATTTGCATGTCTTTTCGGGTTGTTGCATTGGAGATGGTGGCGTTTTCTACAAGGGCATCGAAATGGCTGAAATATTCATGAAGACTGCTTTCTGGAAGAGGTAAATCACCGGAATTTAAATCCTGCGAGATGGAATACCAATGGGCGGCTCCGCCTGTGTACCACGGGTCTAACCTGCCACCAACGCGGGCATTTTCGCCAACAACTTTTTTAGCATAAGCCCTCGTCAGGGTTTGCTGGCAATCAATTCCCGATAATGATCTGTTTTGCCAGGTATAAGATGATAGCGTATAATTATCGGTATAGAAATAATGAATGCCAAAAACAAAAATGAGGGGAGAAAACGACAGGAAAGACGCTTCCTTTTCATAGCCGGACATTTTGTGAACCAACCTTCCCGCAAGAAAAATTAAACCCGAAACGGCAGCCATCCACAACAACAACATTTCAGGAAGATAATATCCCGCAGATTTGCCCTTCGCGAAAAGCCATACATAAAAAGTAAGCGGAACGGCTGCCAATGCCATCAGCCGGGTTTCTTTCCTGCAAAGAAAAATTGCCGATGCCCACACACATGCAGGTATTATCAATATCATCTTCAACCATTCATAGCCCTGAAAAAAGAAATCATATTGAAGATAATGCTTTGCAATGGAGCTGACGTGGTGCACATTGTTTATGGCATACAACTGACCGAGAATATCTTTGAAGTGGGGCAAAAAAGCAAATGTCAGGTTTCCTCCGGCAATCACCGTTGCAGGCAACAAAGCCGCAGCCATTTTCATTTTAAGCAAATGCCTTTCTTCATTTCTGAACATGGCGAAACAATAAACGCCGATTCCCAAAAAACTCAGCGCTGCAAAATAATGCAGGCAGGAAGCGATGGACAGGCAGGCGCTTCCAATCAGCAATTTGCGGATGTTCCAACGTTCGTTTGCCGCTGCCTGCAAGCTTATCAAACCGGCAAGCCATAAATAGGATAGCCCGGTTTCCGGTCGAATGGAAATATTTTGCAGATAGGGTGCAACAAGCAGCGAAACCAACCCTCCGACCTTTGTTTCGATGCTAAAATCAGACACGAGCAGCAACAAAACGCACAACAGAAACCCTGAAAAAATAAGTATTCGTTCTGCATGAAACAGGTTTAATCCCGCTTTCATCAACCCGGCAAGCATTGCATAATGAAGCGGCGGGTGGACAAACATTGCATCAAAATAATTATAGGCAGGATAAGCTGCTTTGCCGTAATGAAGAAACATATAAACGGGATTGAACAGGCTTAAATCGTCATTAAAGGCATAAGGCGGGGTGAAAAACAGGAACAGGAACATGTAAAGCGCAGCCACCGCGGCAAGAATTGCCAACGTAATCCTTTTATTGAAAATGATATTTGAGAGGGATTTCACGAGTGCACGGTTTGAATTGCAAAATAACAGTTTTTAATATTGCTCATCGCTGCTTAAAACGTATAACTAAAAACTCCTGTTACTTTTGCCCAATGAAACAACCGGAAAAGGCAACTCTCGCAGCGCTTTTTATTATTGGATTCCTTGTGCGGCTTTATTTCAACGCCACTACCGATGCCGTTACTTATGGTACTGACGCCACAGCCCGGCTCATGCAAGCCCGCGATTGGTGGCAAAATCCCGAAGGACTGCCCGGAAGCCTCATCTGGCTGCCGCTCCACCATTTCCTGCTTTTGGCGCTTGTTCCGTTCGGGCTTAGCTTCGAGCTTTCCGGCAGAATCGTCACCCTGCTTTTGTCATCGTTTTCCATCCCTTTATTCTATTTGCTTGTCCGCAGCGTTTTCGACACAACCATCGCGGCGTGGTCTGCCCTGCTTTTGGCAATCAATCCCTTTCATATTCTTTATAGCTCTTATTACATGACGGAAGATGTGTTCCTGTTTTTCGTCATCGCCGCTGTTTATTTACTGAAGCTGCACACCGATTCGGGCAATAAAAAACATCTTTATCTTTCATCAATCATGGTCAATTCCGCCTGCTGGATTCGCTATGAAGGCTGGCTGATTGCCGGGCTGCTGCCTTTCTTTTTTTATTTCCAGCAGAAAGAAAAAAACCTGAAAGCATGCCTGTTTTATTTTCTCAGGAACATTCCCGCAATCCTCGTTTATTGTTTTTGTAGCTGGACTAATTACGACATATTTATTTACGGGCTTTATGAAAGCGACAAAGAAGTGCGCCTGGAACTGTCTGCCCGCCCCGACCTGTGGCAGCATCTCACCGGGCGGCTTTCCATGGATTTTATTTTTCCGGTTTGGATGTATCTGCTGGTCATTGCCGGGGTGGTGCGCGCCATTGTGTCTAAACACAACCTGCCTTATCTGTTCATCTGGCTGGCGCTGTTTGCCGTTAGCGCATGGAAAATTCTAACCTTCAGCAGTCAACCCTTCTGGCGCTATTTGTCGTGTCCATTGCTCATGCTCATTCCTTATGGCGCCTGGTTTCTTGCCCGGCTTTCTGCCAAAAGCAACTTTTACCTGTGCCTCGCAATGGTGGCGGTTTTTGGGTTGAGTATTATGCCAATTGCGGGGGCTTATCGCAGCCGGCAGTTCATGAGTGAAGCGCCGCAGGCTTACAAGCAAGGTTGCCGCCAACTGAAAGAAATAAGGCTTCCTCACGAAAAAGTCATCTTCGATGTGAAAATAAAGGGATATGACCATGCCGCTTTTTTTGAAGAAGCCGATATTAACAGCAACATGACCTGGTTTCCGATGCCGCCATCGCTCAGCTTCCTCCAAAGCTATCAGCGGATTTCCGACTCATCGCTCATCAGCATCATTTCTGACACCGGTTTCCATTATGTTTTCATTCAGGAAAAACTCGCCCTCGATTCTGTAATTCATGGCACGGTGGTGCAGCAATACCTTCAGTCATCGGGTATTTCATTGGATGCGCTCAACAGCAGCAGCAATTTTCAATTGTTGAGAATCAGGCGTTAGTTGCCGATAGCCGCCATCACTGACGGAAGCAGCCGGCGTGCAATTATTTTGTTGATTCGCGGAGAATAGTGGCAGGCGAATTCATCCTGCGGGGTTGGCAAATGGCGAATGGCGGTATAAATTGAGTCGGTTGGATCAATCCATTCCACATTTTCTTTTTTCACCACATCCTTAAAAAGAATGCAGGGCAGGGGGGCATTGTCTATGCATTCATTCTTTTGCGGAAGATAAAAAAACAAGGGCACGGCATGAATCCTCCGGCATTCGCGGATGATTTCAACCAGAATTTTTTCAGAAAGCAGCGTGTTGCAATCGGGGTTTTCATCTTCCGTTAAATAAGAAATTTTCAGGGCTGCATAATCCAGGAAACGGGAATGAAACTCAGCCAGCGTTTTATCGGGCGGGGGCACCGGAACGCCATTCAACACCAGCGAATCGTTTTTCAGCGAAAACCACGGCTTGGCATAATCGCGGAAAACCATGCGGTTTCTTTGCAAATCGTCGGTATAGCAACCCACGATAACCACGCGGGGCTTGTAGCGGGCGCCTTCGTTTTTCAGCCGCAGCAGCATCTGGTCGAAACCCCAGCCGTGCACTCCCATGTTCAAAACCTTTGCCTTGCCGCCAGTCATCGCCTGCAAATATGCGGCAATGGTACATGTATCTTCAACGCATTCGCCAAAAGTAAACGAATCGCCGATTGCCAGAATATTGATTGCCGATGTGTCTGCCTCTTCCAAGCCCCGCATCCTGCCGGAATTGCTGTTCACCGAATAATCTCCCATGGATTGATGCCGCAGGTTGGGTTTCATCATCCAGCCATATTGCTCATCAAACTCGTCAATCGCATAATCAAACATGCTTTTCCTGCCGGCGTGTATCCTCAGCCAGTTAAGCTTAAACCAACGCGATGTATTGTGAAATTCATATTGACGGTAGGGCATGCTGCGAAACACAACTTCGGCAACCATCAGCCCGAATGCAATCGCAATAAAAGAAGCCGTAAGCCCTAAAACAATTTTTTTGCGTTTCGTCATGATGTTACGGAGCCAAAAGTAATGTATTTAAGGCAATCAATGGCTCAGGATGGGCGAAAAGATGGTTGTTCGCCGAGATTGGATGCAATCGTGAGGCGATTGGGTGCAATCGTGATGAGATTGGATGCAATCGTGAGGAGAATGGATGCAATCGTGAGGCGATTGGGTGCAATCATGAGGAGATTGGATGCAATCGTGAGGAGATTGGATGCAATCGTGAGGAGATTGGATGCAATCGTGATGAGATTGGGTGCAATCGTGAGGCGATTGGATGCAATCGTGATGAGATTGGATGCAATCGTGATGAGAAGATTTTAGCTAAAACCCTATTCGCTTTTAGGCTTTTTTGCCTTCTTAACCTTTTTGGCAGGCGGTTCCGCATGAAAGAAATAGCGGAAATCGAGGGTGAGGTAATTGCCGGTCAACTGAGTTTGAACAGTGCCGTTGGCTGTGTAATTATCACTTTTAATGTAGGCATCATAAATATTGTTGAAAGGGCGGTGATAGGAAGCGCCGAGGTAAAAATATCCGCTTTTCTCCGTTCGGTATTCATAGCCCAGGTTGGCAATCAAGCCGGGAATAAACATGGCTGTTCTGATGGCTAAAGTATGGAGCGAATCTTCATAATTGTAAATCTGCGATGGAAAAATGTCAAGGGAAATGCCGAAAGCCGTGCTCATAAAAATTTTGGGACCGAGCTGGATAAAAACCATCCCGATCAGGGGCACTTCATAGCCAATGATCCTGAATTCGGAAGTGTTTGAAACCGAATCGTGACCCACTTTGAGCCGGTAGTTCCGCCGTGTATAGCTGATTCCCGTTTCAAACGACAGCCGGCGGGTCATGCCATGACGCACAACCATGCCGCCCGTAAACCCCGAATAAAGGTCAACATTGTAGTTAATGCCGTTCTTTTCGGTTGATTTGGTGTTGTTGTCAAGAATGTGGATGGGAATGATGGGCTTGAATTGGAAACCTGCGGTGGTCAAATGTTCCTGGGCGAAAACAGTTGCCTGCAGCGCAATCATCGCAGCAAGCAAAAAAATGGAAGGGAGCTTTTTCAAAAGGTGTTTATTTAAATTGAAGGTGTAAAGATAGGTTTGTTTGGAATGCAAACGGTTGTCGGCAGAAAAAAATCAGGATTTTGAAGTTGCGAACAAATAAATAGGGTTACTTTGCATTTGTTTTTGCATTAAACGCCTTCTATCATCGAAACTATGGAGAATAAAGTAACCGAATCAGAATCAAAATACAACCATCTTGAAAGCATGGATGTCCATGATTTATTGGTGAGCATCAATGAGCAGGACAAGACAGTGCCCCTTGCTGTTGAGCAGGTAATTGAAGATATAGAGCGGCTGGTGAAGGTAATTGCTCAGAAAATGAAAGCCGGCGGACGGCTGTTTTATATGGGCGCGGGCACCAGCGGTCGCCTCGGCATTGTGGATGCTTCCGAATGTCCGCCCACTTTTGGCGTTCCGCAGGGAATGGTCATCGGGTTGATTGCCGGGGGCGATGCAGCCATCAGGAAAGCGGTGGAATTTGCCGAAGACAATACCGAACAAGGCTGGAAAGACCTCCAGGCGCATTCCATTACCGAAAAAGATGTGGTCATCGGAATTGCTGCATCGGGCACAACGCCCTATGTGCTGGGGGCTTTGCAGCAATGCAACCGCCACCAGATCATTACCGGCTCCATTACCTGCAATCCCGGCAATCCCATTGCCAAAGAATCAAAGCATCCGGTGGTTGTCGTGGTAGGTCCCGAGTTTGTTACCGGGAGCACCCGCATGAAATCGGGCACCGCCCAAAAGCTTGTCCTCAACATGATCTCAACCGCCGTGATGATACAGCTTGGAAGAGTAAAAGGCAACAGGATGGTGGATATGCAGCTAAGCAACAACAAGCTTGTGGACAGAGGCATTAAAATGGTGATGAACGAGCTGCCGGTTGATTATGCCACAGCCGGTGAATTGTTGAAGAAATATGGAAATGTGAGAAAAGCGGTTGACGGTTTCAGGAATGAAAAGATTGGCAAGTAAGCAAAATCATTGCTGAATTTGGTGAGAAACAGAATCTTTGAAACGTAAAATAATATCTTTTGCACGATATAGAGCCATATTATAACTGGAGGGATGAATACATTGCTTCGGATGATGAACGTTCACCGTTTTACAACCGGGAGTACAGCGAATTTGAATTTACCCATGCCATCTACAATTACCTTATCCATCCACAATGGGACGATATGGGCTCCACAACGCTCTTTCTCAAAATTTTGTTTGTTGATTATGAAGAAGGATATTCCATCATTGAATTTATTGGCGAATGGAATGACTGCATCAACAACGACATCATGATTCTGAAAAGAGAAATTATTGAACGTTTAATGGATTATGGGGTGAATAAATTCATATTGATTGGCGAAAACGTGCTGAATTTTCATTTGTCTGATGACTGCTACTATGAAGAATGGTTTGATGATGTGGAAGAAGGTTGGATAGTGGGATTAAATTTCAGGGAACATGTTATCAAAGAATTTCAGCATGGCAATATTGATTATTACATTAGCTTTGGCGGCGAATTCAATGATTTCAAATGGCGACCCTATCGTCCCTACCAGCTTTATGAAAGAATAAATGCAATTTTGATGAAACGACTTAAATAACCAACAACCCATTGAAAGAAGGAAAAGACTTTATATTTGGACTTCGTCCCGTGATCGAAGCCATCAAATCGGGCAAAGAAATAGAACGGCTGCTGATTCAAAGCGGGCTGAAAGGAGCGCTTTCGGGAGAGTTGATGGGTTTGATAAAGGAATTTGGAATCCCCTTTCAATATGTCCCCATTGATAAGCTTAACCGACTCACTTTCAAAAATCATCAGGGGCTTATCTGCTTCATCTCTCCAATTACATATTACACCATAGAGCAGGTTTTGCCGTCCGTTTTTGAAAGGGGAGAATCGCCATTGATTGTATTGCTGGACAGGATTACCGATGTGAGAAATTTTGGCGCCATTGCCCGTGCTGCTGAATGCGCCGGCGCTCATGCCATCGTTATTTCAACGCACGGCGCAGCAGCGGTGAATGCAGATGCGGTTAAAACTTCAGCAGGTGCATTGCATAAAATACCTGTTTGCCGAACTGATAAAATACTTTCAACCATTGATTATTTGAAAGAGTGCGGACTACAGGTAGTTTCCTGCCTTGAAACCGGGAAGCAAATCTATTATGAAGCGGACCTCTCTTTACCAACCGTCATTGTTGTGGGTTCGGAAGAAAGCGGAATATCAGCCGAGATTCTCAGGAAATCGGATGTCCTCGTGAAAATTCCTGTTTTCGGGGAAATAGCTTCCCTGAATGTATCCGTTGCGTTGGGAGTGGTGATTTACGAAGCTGTGAGGCAAAGAAGTCTTAATTGACGGAGATAGCCATCAGAATTTCATCCCGATAACCAGCGTATCGTCCACCTGTTCGAGATTTCCTTTCCATTCCAGGAAAGTTTGTTCGAGGATTCTCTTTTGGTCATGACAAGCCAAATCGCTGATGTCCACTAACAGACTTTTGAACCTGTCATATTTGAACTTTTTTCCCACAGGTCCGCCAAACTGGTCGGCAAAACCATCTGAAAAGATGTAATAGCAATCGCCGGGCTCAATCTTAAAGATGTGGTTGGTGAATTGTTTCATGTCATTGCGATACGAAATACCCACCGGAAATTTATTCGCCTTTGTTTCAATCAGCCTGCCATCCCTGACAAGATACAGCGGGTTGTAAGCACCGGCAAATTGCAATTCCATTTTGTTTTTGTCAATCACACAAAGCGCAACATCCATCCCGTCCTTAACACTCCCGAATTCATGGGTTTGCCGCAAAGTGTTGCTGACTCCTTTCTTTAGTTCATCAAGAATTTGTGATGGAGTGGTCCTGCGATGTTCCTTAAATGCTGAATTCAATAAATTATAACCGACAATTGACATAAAAGCCCCGGGAACACCATGTCCCGTGCAGTCAATGGCTGAAATCAATACCTTGCCGCCTTGTTCGTCAATCCAGTAAAAGTCACCACCCACAATGTCCTTTGAACGATGGAAAATGAATGATTCGGGCAATAATTTCATTAGTATCTGCTCTGGCGGAAAAATTGCATCCTGGATCATCTTCGCATAGGAGATGCTGCTGATCATGTCCCGGTTCTTTTCTTCAATTTCTTTATATGCCTGAGCAATCCGCTTGTTTGCATCCGTTAATTCGCTGGAGCTGTTTTCCAATGCCCTTTCAAGCAAATCTCTGTCAGCTTCATAATGGTCGTATGCACTGCTTACTGCACCAATGAAATCATTCAGTTCAGCAGGTATCTCAGAATAGCCTTTCAGGAACCTTTTAATCTGTCTTTCAAGAAGTTTATTAGCCACAATTAAACTAATTCAGAAATAGTAGTAATGGTCATGGTTTGGTTGTGAAGCTCGCATTGAACACTCTCAAGAATAGGGGAAATTTCACCGTAAGAATAGAATCCTGTCATCTCTGTTCCTTCTCCCAAAACTTCACGAACAGCCTCCACTTCTTCTTCAATTCTTTGGTCAAGAACCAATTTACGACCCACACAGCTAATTAGAATTGCCAGTTGAGGGCTGCTATTGCCAATGGTTTCATAGCTGTTTTCAGCAGCGCCGGTTGCTCCGTCAATCAACTTGTCGAAATTGGCTTTCATCAGCTTTACGTATGAACCCTGGGGAATATCACCGGCAAACGTCATGCTTTGTTCGTTTTCATCAACAGCAAGCACGGTTCGCACAACGGTTTCAGAATCTTCGTTGAACTTCATTCCGAGAGGGAAAAGCAATGCTGACCCAGGTAAATCTTTTGCCTTATCACCTAAATATTTCTTGTATAAGCCCAGCGCAGACTGCCCGTCCAGTTCAAATAATACATTTCCCCTGGAGCGTGTAACCAAACGATCGGCACCAAAATAATCCCAGCCACCGAGAGAGCCATAGCCAACCCTTATGTTTTTGCCATAAAGCCCAACTGCAACTATATTTCCTTCAGAAGGTACTGCATCAAGTCCCACCAAGGTCTTTTCAAACCTGGCAGCATCACCTGCAAGACCACCTGTAACACTTACATTCAAAGGCAAGGCGGTTTTAAAGCCTTTAACTAATTCACTGCCGTTAACTTTCAGACCGTCAGACAGAACGAAGATATGAACAAGATCATCAGACAATAGCGAACTGCCAAGTTTTTTACCGGCTTCAAAGCTATCTGTAGCATTGCTTATGTTCATCAATGACGTTTTAAGCATAGTCTTCTCAAAATAAACAGCCGTTGCAATAATGGTATTGTCAAATACTTCCGAATCGCAGATTTCACCTGAAGTAGAGCCCATCAAAATGGATGCTTTGGGATAGAAACTTTTGAGTTCATTGTATCTTTCTGCATTTCCAAGCAATTCCCTGGCGCCAAAAACAAATACGATTCCGGCATCGTTAGACAATTGATTCTTGGAAAGAACCTTCCATCCATCACCTTCCGACCATTTTCTTTTTTCAGTTTGCATTTTTATTTATTTTTTAGTTTATGTTAATATTAAAGATGTTAACTGTCTTTCAAGGATAATTTCACATGTATATTATCTTTTTGAAAGAGGACGCCAAAGATAGGAAATATCTTTAAAAGAAAATAACCCTGTATTTGTTTCGACTAATGAAGCGCTTATGTTAATTTTAAATTCAGCCATTTAACCCGTTCGTTTTAAATAAAAATATTTACTTTTGACGCCTTATAAATAATTGCTTTTTTTTAAATGTGTTTGTTTATATGAATTATATAACCAGGTGATAATAAGTATATTTTATGAGGACATTATTAATGGTAGGATTTGTTGTTTTATGCGCTTACAACTGTATGGCTCAGGCAAAAAAGAGCCCTGAAACAAATGACCCTCAAAATATGAAAGTTAAAACAAGCCAGGAGCCTTTTTATCCCGGAGGAGAAGAGGCATTATATGATTACGTTTTGAAGCACGTCAAATATTCGGCGGAGGCAAAGGCTAAATATATTGAAGGAGACGTTACGTTGAGCTTTAGTGTTATGGTAGATAGTACAGTATCTAATCCGGTAGTTATCGGAGGTATAGGGTATGGAATTGATGAAGAAGTAAAAAGGGTTGCTCAAACCTTGAAATTTGCACCTGCAATTCAGAATGGTACCTTAGTTAAGATGAATGTTATTTATACCTTTCCTGTTAAGGCTCATTAAATAAAGGTATATTTTATTTATCCTAATGCTTGTATCGATTAGGATCTGATTTTTATAAAACTTTTGCTGTATATAGGGAGGAAAACCTTGCATTCAAAATATAAATCGTTTTTTTGTCGAAAGTCATTTTTACGGTATTTAAATGATTATTACTTTTGCCCCCCGAATTTAAAAATCCAATTATTAAAACAGTAAAGTAATGTTAAACAATTTTAAACTAAAAAATTAAAGCCATGAAAACTATGCAGGTTACAGACAACATGAAGAAGTTCAAAGCGAAAGCGCAGGTTGAGTTGATTAAAATCATCTTCGAATCGAGCCTTTTGGACAATGCAATGCCAAAACGTACCAAGGACATTCTTGCTCTTTATCTTACGAGCGGATTGACACTTGAAGAAGTAGGCAAAGATTTTGGAATGTCAGGTGATGACGTTTGGATCATCAAGGATCAGTATCTTCCGGTTATTAAAACTGCTCTTACAGATTACATTAGCAGGATTGAGAAAATTGTTGAAGAAAACATGCAGTTAAAAGGTCAAATTGCATTTGACAAGATTACTAAAAAGTTGTCAGACCTTGAGCAAAAAGAAATCCTTATCGGATTTAAGGAATTGAAGGTTTTTGCACTGCCTATTGAATCACTTGATTTAAGCTATCGTGCATTCCATGGTTTGAAGAAGCAAAACATCAATACAGTAGGCGAATTGCTTGAGCGTACGCCAAATGAATTGTTAAGCTTTAAAAACTTTGGTGTTTATTCTTTAAGGGAGATTACTAGTGAGCTAAAGAAATTGAAGCTGACTATGAAGTCTGATCCTGATGAAGACGACGAATAGAAATTATTTAACCGTTTCTTTCAGATAACGGCCAAAATGCTTCCGGAATGCCTGGATGCATTCTTCTCTGATGGTTTGGGGCAGTTCAGTGTCCTTATGAAATAAGAACCTGGGCGCCCCTTCAAACCTCATCACATAATGGTTGAAGAGTTTATCGTGCTTATCTTTTCTCAAGACGGGCTTTCGTTCCTTGAAGAAATCAAGGTATTTGGCTTCGATTTTTAAAAGATCCTTACCGAGAGATGTTTTTTTATCATCGAAATCGTTGCCGTAAAAGAATTTGACTGCCATTGTTGTATGTCTTTGTTGATATATATTATTAGGGGCAAAGATAGAGATTATTTTTCGGATTGGGCAAATGCGCTGATATGAGTCTGAAAATCAACAATTAGTTTATGGCTGAACACAATGAATTAGGCATAAAAGGCGAAACCATCGCACGGGAATATCTGGAGACTTTCCAGCACATTGGGATCCTAAGCTTAGAATTCCACGTGGACAAGTTGTCGCG